>UMHB01033150.1_pt1 | contig 21162 bp, 20 predicted proteins | sample 1965441 | NCBI WGS metagenome assembly UMHB01 (sample SAMEA4836089, study PRJEB28245) | human gut metagenome | biome: gut microbiome; material: fecal sample | place: Denmark | collected 2008 | reverse complement strand
TTTCAGTTGTTTTTCTCTGTGTGCCCTTGTCAAGCGATGTTTGCAAGAGTAGATAAAGATTCCTATGTATGGGACTTTGCAACCGGATCAGCAGGGCTTCTCGTTGCGGCCATGAACGAAATGCTCAACGATGCAAAAAACAAAATTAAATCTCCCGACGACTTTGCGCGTAAATCTGCCGCAATAAAGGCCAATCAGCTTCTTGGACTCGAGATTCTGTCAGAGGTGTATATGCTTGCCATCCTCAACATGATTTTGATGGGTGACGGCAGTTCTAATATTTTGAACAAAGACTCTCTGAAAGAGTTTAACGGCAACTATGGCTTTGGCAAAACGGATGAAAAATTCCCTGCTGATGCGTTTGTTCTGAATCCACCGTATTCCGCGCCGGGCAATGGAATGGTTTTCGTTGAAAAAGCCCTCTCAATGATGAGCAAAGGCTACGCCGCCATCATCATCCAAAACTCCGCAGGCAGCGGCAAGGCAACAGAATATAACAAGCGAATTTTGAAACACAGCACGCTGCTTGCAAGCATCAAAATGCCGATAGACCTTTTCATTGGCAAGTCCAGCGTTCAGACAAATATATATGTTTTCCGCGTCGGGGAAACTCACCAAAAAGATGATACCGTCAAGTTCATAGATTTCTCTGTAGATGGATATACGAGAACGAACCGTAAAAAAGCAAGCTGCAATCTACGTGATACCGACCACGCCAAGGAGCGCTATCAGGAGCTGGTTGACCTTGTTCGCTTCGGAAAAGCCAAATTAAATATCTTTACGGAAAAGGAATATTACGAGGGAACGATCGACCCTGAAAATGGCGCAGACTGGAATCAGACGGCTCCCATCGACACAAAGCCGACACTGGAAGATTTCAAGAAAACCGTCAGCGATTATCTGGCATGGGAAGTATCAAATCTTTTGAAAAATCAGAACCTGGAGGATGACCGCCTGGGAAAATGAATGCCTCACTTAGCGAAAAGCTAAGCGCCGTTAAGTGGGGCGAATTTCGGCTTACAGACATTTTTGTGGTAAAAAACACATCGAATCTTTTGGCATCTGACATTATTGCTGGCAGCGGAGAAACGCCATATTTATGTGCAAGTTCTGAAAACAACGCAGTAAGCTCTTATATTAAATATGATAAAGAACATCTCGAAAAGGGTAATTGTATCTTCATCGGAGGAAAAACCTTTGTCGTAACTTATCAGAGTAAAGATTTCTATTCCAACGACAGTCATAATTTAGCCCTGTATTTGAAAAAAGGAACTCCATCAAAAGCAGCATTTCTTTATATGGCTTCGTGTGTTTATAAAAGCCTTCACAGAAAATATTCTTGGGGAAATAGTATAAGCAAAGCAAAAATCCAAGAAGATATTATTACACTTCCAGTTAGCAATGGCAAAATCGATTTTGCTTTTATGGATTCTTTTATAGCGGAGCTGGAAGCGGAGCGTGTAGCGGAGCTGGAAGCGGAGCGTGTAGCGGAGCTGTCCGCTTACTTAGCAGTAAGTGGACTGGATAATTATGAGCTGACAGAAAAGGAAATTGCAACCATCGAAAAAATCAAAAACAAAGAAGTTCATTTCAAAGAGTTCGAGTTCATAGAAATATTCAATAATATCAAACAAGGCCGCCGATTAAAGAAAGAAGATCAACTTACTGGAAACGTTCCATTCGTTATGTCCGGAACAACTAATTCAGGTATAGTAGGCTATATTTCAAACCCTGTTGCTTTTTTTCGCAAAAACTCCATAACAATTGATATTTTTGGAAATTGCTTCTATCGAAACTATGATTTTGGCGCAGGTGATGATACTGGTGTGTATTGGAGTACAGATCACACATATTCCAAAGCTACGATGCTATTTTTTACAACTGCAATGGAAAGGTCTTTGCACGGAAAATATTCTTATGGTAAAAAATTGCGCAGTTCTCAAAGTCTACATTTTAAAATGCAGATTCCTGCAAAAGATGGAAAACCGGATTATACCACCATGGAAACATTGATTTCCGCTGTTCAGAAACTGGTCATTAAAGAAGTTGTTCTTTATGCAAACCAAAAGATTGAAACGACAAAAGCGGTAACGAAAAGGTACTGATAGTACATGCTCGTTACTTTTAGGGAAATTGCCATTATCACCGATAAAGCCATCTCTGGATTTATAAAAAGGGGGCGTTTTTGTGCCTGGAAAATTTTCACTTCGCAAGTTCAGTGAAATCAATCTTGATGATCCATTTTTCGCAACCCTGAAAAACGATTATCCGGGAAGTGCGTCCTCGCCGTCGTTTTCTGTCTGGTTTAAGAACAAAGCGCAGGAAGGTCGTACCGCATTGGTGTTTTCCGATGATCAGGGACTTGGTGCCTTTATCTGTATAAAGAATGAAAATGAGCCGATTGAGTTGAAAGGCGGCACCCTAGCTGCTTGTAATCGAGTAAAAATTAGCACAATGAAGATTGCCGAGCGCTTTCGTGGTCAGCGACTGGGTGAAGGTGCAATCGGATTAGTTCTGTGGAAATGGCAAAAATCCGGAACGGATGAAATTTATGTTACAGCATTTGATAAGCAGGATCTGTTGATTTCACAGCTTGAAAAGTTTGGCTTTCATAAAGCCGGATACAATTTAAATGGAGAAGGCGTGTACATAAAGAGCCGTCATAACATTGATTATAGTGACCCGTATAAGTCTTTTCCCTTTATCAATCCGAACTTTCATTCTTCAGGGTATCTTATTATCAATGATACCTACCATGATACAATGTTCCCTTATTCGGAACTCAAAAATAACACTTTACAAAATGCTGTGGCTATGAATGTAAGTAACGGCCTTAGCAAAGTATATGTCGGTGCTCAGTATTCTAAGTTGCCATATGATGTAGGAGATCCCATTCTTATCTATCGCAGATATACAGAAGGAGACGGAAAGAGATACCGTTCGTGCATCACTTCCTTCTGTGTGGTAACTAAAATCATCCAAGCAAAAGAGAACTGGAATCATCTGATGTCCTTCGAAACCTTGTTGCATAAAATTGGTAACAAATCGGTATTTAACCAAGAAGAATTACGACGACGGTATTCCAATGACCGAAATCTTCTTGTTATTGAGATGCTCTACTACGGATATTTTGGCGAGGGAAATAATGTGAATATGGATTGGCTTGATCGAAATGGCTATTGGGGAAACACATATCCTGCATTGATTCCACTGAATTCAACCGCATTTAAGAGTATTTTGGAAAAGGGAAATATAGATGTCAGCAATGTTATTATCGATTAAGCCTCAATATGCAGAAATGATTATCGAAGGCACAAAAAGGTATGAGTTTCGTACTCGAAAATGCCGTGATGATATAAAAAAAATCATATTTTATGCCACTGCCCCCAAAAGTCAAGTGGTAGGTGAAGCTGAAATAGAATGTGTTTTGGTTGGAAAACCTACTGAAATTTGGAAGAAAACCAGATGTGGTTCAGGCATCCCGGTGTCTTTTTTTAAGGAGTACTACAAAAACAGAGAAGTGGCCGTTGCGTATAAGCTTACAAATGTTCGAGCTTATGAAACGCCAAAAGCATTAAAAGATTATGGTGTTACACATGTGCCACAGTCTTTTATTTACCTGAAACAGCAAAACGATTGACGATTATTAAATTTTCGATTTCAAAAGCTTCCCTGACTAAGAACCCAATCCAGAATACAGGAAGAACGATCTCCGGCAAGGATTCTGATGAAGTAATTCAACAATTTGGCGCTTCACTTACATAAAAAGATAAGCACTTACCTTACTCCACGCGAGTCAAGGCAAGTGCTTATTTAGGTTAAATAGGTGCTGATGCTCAGCAATGATATGATTTTCCGTCATGCAAGCGCACAGCAAATTGTAGGCAAGTTAAAAGTATATAAAGCCTCTTTGAAGCCTCCACCAAATTCATCGAATTGTCGTCGATTATCAGAAGGAACTTTTCAGAAACTTCAATCATTAGGCGCTTCAAGCAAGTTACCAGCAAGTTAAATCAAGCCCAAATAGGAATATACTTCATATAGCGCGGTGCTGTTGACGAATCAAGGGGTTTAATAAGTTTCATTGAAACGGCTTCTTTGATAAGTCTTGAAATGCTTCCTGCCGAGGAATCTTTCAACCCGAATCGCTCTCTTAAAGAACTATTTGTAAGCTGCTCCCCCTCAACTTGCCGAATACAAGCATGAAGATAGCATGCCCAAAGCTTATCCTCGATGGATATTGCAGAAAACGGAATCTCTGAAAATAACACTACACGAGTGCTATCCTCGTACAGTTCAATTTTCGGAGCCGGCAACTGTGCGAATTCGCAGCTGCTGACAATTTTATCCCACCCGGAGCCCAGTTCCTCGCACATTCTCAGGCGGCGCATCAAAGAAGCCAATTTTTCGTTTCTTGATTTCGGAGGATTGTCGATAATACGTCTTACATCAACAAGCGGCGTTCCGGAATTCGTAATCTCTATTCTCTTTTCAAAAATTTCGATAACAGGGCCTGTACCAGAAATTGAGAAGTCCTGATGAATTAACGCATTCGCAACGGCTTCACGAATCGCTAAGATGGGATATGCAGAGTGATTCTCTCTCAGAGCCCCTATAATTGGCTCCTGCGTGGGAATCAACGCCTCAATAAATTTCATCAATCCCTCAAAGCCAACCGCGTATCCCTTGTTTCCGATATCCTCCTTAAGCATTGAGAGTCGATTGTTTCCCTGATATTGAACTACCCGAACAGCTTTTCTTGATAGTCTTGGAAACTCTGACAGGCGTTTTGCAAAAAGAATTGCACCAAGATTCGTGATTGCATAAAGACCATTGTCTTGCCTTACAACAATTTCATCTTGTTGCATATAATGCGCCACACCAGCAAAATCCGTCGGTTGAATAATTCCACAGTTATCAAAATAAACGGAATAATCCAACATTCGTAGAGCGTCTTCCAACTTCATATCTTGCTTTGCGTAACGCTCTTCAAATCGAGAATTCCGAATTTTATCCCACAATTGAGCTTGCATTGCAGGATATTCACTCAATCGTTTTGTGTAACTTCCAACGCGAATATAATCAACTTTATCAAACATTACTGTTTGGTTTGTTGCTTTATAGATAATCAATACACCTACACGCTTTTCCTCTGCCATTTGAACCGTGTGAAATTCAAAATCGGCATTCTTGCTCAAAAGAGAACGAAGCCAGTTTTCCAGCTCCTGATTTCCTTTTTTCAGGGTCTGGAGGTCGTAATCTGTTCCAACAATTTCGTGTGTTTCGTCATCAATTCCCCAAAGCATATAGGCGCAACTCTTTTCGTAAAGAGAAGCACTGTTGGCAAGGGCGCTTATATCCTTACCAATCATGTCCGGAGTATAATTATTGTGTTTAAACTCCAACCACTGTGTTTCTGTTGGAAGTTTGCGCAGTTCATTTACCAGTTTATCAAGATTTTCCATTGCCTAAACACTCCACAATTTCAGCTGAATATTGCTTTTTATAATTATAGCACAAAAAACCGGTAACCCCAAGAAAAATTTGGCGCTTTACAGTACATTCCTCTTTTCTCGTTAATGGTGGCTGCCGTATGCGCATACATGGTTATAATGCGTGTTCTCTGCGACCCGTAATTCAGCTTTTTCCGGTTGCTTTGCCCTTTGCACCTTATCCTGCACCATCCCGCAGTCCATCTCAATGTCAGCACAGGTGGTAATCTCCCGCCGCAGCTCTCTGATGCGGGCTGTGATCGCCTGTATTTGCTCCGAATAATCGGCAGGGGTAGTTTTACTCTTCTTGCGATAGAGCGCCCTACGCTGCGCCGTAAGGCTGTCGTATTCGGCTTGCAGATTTTCTTTGTAAGTCAGCAGTTCGTCAAGCGTTGTGATTTGCCGTTCCCACAAAAGGTCGCATTGCCGCCGGTAGCGATTGTACTTCAAGAAATCATCGCGCAGCAGGTAATAGCACCGCTTGCCGACTTTGCCTTTATATGCTTTTCTCAGCAATGCACAGTAGCGATAATAGCAAGCCATAAACCCGGTAATTTTGCGGTAACTGCAGTTCCATCTGCCGCGATACCGTGCGCGGCGGCGAACAGGCTTAGGCTGCTCTTTCGGCTGCCGGCGTGGTGGCTCAGGTGCTGTTTGCTGCTTATATTCCTGCTGCATTTCAGGCGGAAGTGTTTGCAGTTCCCGGAAGTACCTCCGCAGCGAATCTTCGCTGAAGTGGGGCTGATTTTGTCCAACCGGATATTCTTCTGTGCTTCTTTGTGGCGCACGGTCATATGCGCAGCTTTGGGTCCGTATTTCACCGCATACCCCATTTTCTGCAACTCCGCAACAAATCCGGCAAAGCTGTCCGCGGTGGTCATTGCCACTTCCACATCCGCCTTTACCATGCCGCGCAGCGTGGGCGAGCCTTCTTTTTCGTGTTTCCACTCGCCGTAGGATTTCCCGTGTCCATCCGTTTCCACAACAGACAGTCGATTTTCGCGGCACAGTTCATCGGAAACAGCTCGGATCCCCTTGTAGTAAGTAGTAAAATCATTGCGGAACATCCGCCCATCCATAAACGAAACCGAGTTTACGACAATATGGTTGTGCAGATGTCCTTTGTCTAAATGGGTGCTGACGGTACATTCAAACCGATCTGCTAAGAATCGCCGTGCGAATTCGCAGCCAATTTCATGCACTTGATCCGGCGTTGCTTCTCCGGGCTTAAAACTTTGAATAATGTGATAGCCCACATTGCCACCGTTCAAAGGCTTGCCCCATCGTTGTTTCGTTGCCTGCATAATGCAATAAGCATTTTGCGGCATACAATTAAAGCCCGAAACATAAAGCTGGTGTTCGGTTTTATCCTTGTTCTGTGTGTAGCCGATTAACCGCTGCATATCTGCCGTACTGAAATATTCTGTCTTTTGCGGATTGGCAGCATAGTCTAAGCAGCCTTTTAGTTGCCCACGAACGGGCAAAATCTTTGTAATAGCCATTAACTTTTCTCCTGCATAAACTGCCAGATGCGCTGCATGATGCGGCTCGCCTCGGCAAGTTGAGCATTTTCAATCTTGCCTGTACTGTTAGCCAGCCGGGTAAGCTGGTTCAAATTGTTGCCGACTGCGGCTACCTGTGCTGCCAAGGCTTTATAGCTATCCGGCGGGCGTTCGCGTATTGTACAGCCACTAACCAACGCTCGGAGAAATGGCTCCATCTTCATACCGGCTGCATCGCATTTATTTTTCAGTTGATGGTATTCTTCTTCGGTAAAACGTACCGTTACTTGTTTTTGGCGTTTTAACATTTGCTTTCTCCTATTGGGGTCTTAGGGGCTTGCCCCTAACAAACGGTCGTTATGCTGGCATGACAGCATAATGACGTGCTTGCCGCACTGTCCGGAAGGTGGGTTATTCCCCCCGGAAATTTCGGCGCTTCGGCACCGTCTTTTTCTGCGTAAATCAGCTCGGCACACACAATTTCTTCGGCCTGTGCTTGCAAGCCTTGCATGGCTGCCGCCCATTTCAGCGGGTCGCGGCACTTCATTGCCTCGTTGATTGCCGCCTGTTCCGCCAGCGCCTGTGTCAGATCCTTGACTTGGCGGTGAGCCTCGCGGTCAATGTCCGCAAGATGCCGCGCCAGTGTTCCGTCCAACAACATCCGGTCGCGCTCCATTGGTCGATGTTCATCAAGGTATCGCACCCGCATCATGCCATACTTTCCGATGGTTCCCGCATCGGCAGCACTGCTTTTCAGTTTGGGAATCAGATAGCCGTTCACATTCACATAATCTGCTTTCATTGTGCAGTCCCTTTCGTTCTTGTAAGCCTGCTGAAAAGGAGAGCCGGTTCGGTGCGCAGCAGACCGTCGATGTAACCCTTCTCTTTTTCAGATGGCTTATTTTATAGTCTTTGCTATAGTAATTACTAAGAGTATTTAATTATAGTAATTACAATACTGCCTACATTACCGCTGCTGCGCTTACCACAGGTGTGGTTACCACCGGTGCGGTTTTGTGGGTAGTGGTCACACCGGTGGGTACATTTTGTAGGGTATGGTTGGTTCTGGTTAAATTTGTACTGCTGACCTTGCCCTGTGCATCGTAATAAATCAGATACACACCGCTCCAACCGTTATTGGAATCGCGCAATTCGTATTCATAGCAAAATCGTCCGTGCTTGGCCGGACGAACGTGCGCAACCAAATAGCCGTTGTTTTTCAGCATATCCCACGCACGGTTAAAGGCATGTTCGCCCTCGGTGCAGTGGTTCATCAGCCATTGCTTTGTCAGCGGTACGGCGGTATAATCAATGCGGGCGGAAATCAACGCATACAAGCCTTTGGCACTCATAGAAAGCCTGTCATTGAACAACGCCTCATTTTGCACAACAGAATATCCGCGCGCTCTGCGGATAAAGGCGCCGCCTTCAGCAGCCGGATTTGTGCTTTTCATCGAAAAATCCTCCTGAAAAAGAAAAAAGATTTGGACTGAAATATAGCCAAATCTTCAATCTTTGTATAAGTTTTTGAATTTTCCTGTTTTGTACTAAAAAGTGTTGCCCGAAAAACGAGTGTTGCCCAAACAGCCACGGGCAACATTTAAGACGATTTTGTCTTGAAAACTGACCCATTATCAGGAGGCTATTATATATTTTAAGGAAAATTTTCACTGGATTAACGAAGGAAAAGTTGTAATCGAAGAAAATCGCATTATTATGACAGCGCCAGCTTTAACAGATTTTTTTGCGGTGGAGAAACAACAAGTAAAGAGGGAATCTTGCCAGAGTCTTTATGTAATGACCATATTATTACACTGAAATCGAGGGCGATTTTGTACTTAAGGCAACACCGCATAATTCCCGCCTTACGGCTAAGCACCGCTCCGGCGGCTGCGGCACGGCATCGGCGTTGCCAAAATGCTCGATAATACACAAAGTATTATCTGCGCTTTTGGCTTAGCAGCTGCCGCACCTCGCTCGCCGTATCGGCACTTAGAATTATGCGGTATTGCCTTAAAGTAAAGGTATCGCATGAGTTTAAGGAGACCTATGACTCTGCATCTGTAATGGTTATGCATGATATGACAAACTGGGCTAAATGCTGCTTTGAACTTACTGATTTTGGAACACATGCAGCCGTTAGTGTTGTCACAATAAATGGAGAGTCTGATGATGCAAATGGATGTAATATTGAAGGACAGAATTACTTGTGGCTTAAAGTTTGTCGTGGTGGAAGAGCATTTTCATTCCATTATTCATTAGATGGAGAGAAGTTTAATATGACGAGATATTTCCTTATGCCTGAGACTAAGGCAATCAAAGTAGGATTACTTGCACAAGCTCCTACTGGAAATGGTGGCAAGAGAATATATGAAAACTTATCCATTGAGCATATTACTGTAAAAAATATACGTGCCGGGGAGTAAGATACAGATGAAAGCAAAATATAGGAAAACATTATTGGCTTGCTATATTGGTTTTGTTACGCAGGCAATTTGTGCCAACTTTGTGCCGTTACTATTTATGGTATTTCATGAAAAATATAAAATATCTTATGGAAACTTGGCACTCATCTCAACGACGTTCTATTTCACACAGCTGATTGTGGACTTTATTTGTGCAAATATAGTGGATAAAATAGGATATAGGCCTTGTATTATTGCAGCAGAGGTAACCAGTGGATTAGGACTTGCATCTTTGGCAATACTGCCGGATAATATGCCATCTCCGTTTATAGGTATTATTATCTGTGTTATCATATATGCGATAGGAAACGGTTTGACAGAAGTATTGGCAAGTCCGATTATCGAAGCATGTCCGTTTGAGAATAAAGAATCAATGATGAGTCTTCTCCATTCATTTTATTGTTGGGGTTTTGTGGGAGTTATTCTTGTTTCAACACTTTTCTTTACATGCTTTGGACTGGAAAACTGGAAAACACTTACATTACTTTTGTCTTTGATACCACTTTATAACATATACAATTTTATAACTTGTCCTATTGAAAACCTCTTGGAAGAAGGTGAGAGCATGACAATGAGACAGTTACTGGGTTCAAAGTTTTTTTGGATATTTATCGTATTGATGGTTTGTGCAGGTTCATCTGAAATAGCAATGTCTCAGTGGGCTTCAGCGTTTGCGGAATCAGCATTAAATGTATCGAAAACGGTGGGGGATCTGGCAGGACCTTGTGGCTTTGCTGTATGTATGGGTATTAGTCGAATGCTATATGGAAAATTTGGTGAGATGGTTGATTTGTCTATTTTTATGATTACATCAGGCATACTTTGTTTGTGCTATTATTTGTTAGCGGCTCTGGCAAGTATTTCTGTCATGGGACTTATTGGATGTGCTGTTTGTGGATTTTCAGTTGGTATTATGTGGCCAGGATCCATTAGTATTTCTTCAAAAGTAATCCCAAGAGGTGGTACTGCTATGTTCGCACTTCTTGCATTAGCCGGAGATTTGGGTGGTTCTGTCGGTCCTTCAATTATAGGTAATGTGTCTCAGATTGCAGGAAATAACTTACAAGCAGGTGTTCTTGCAGGTATTGGATTTCCAATTGGTCTGGTAGTATGTGTGTTAGCTATAAGAAATAGAATAACGGGTAATGAGTGACTTTTGTTTAGCGGTTTGATGCTAAACGGGTCAAGGATATCGCCAATCGTATCGCCGTATTCCACCTCCTGCCCCGGTACGCGCAGGGCGCGGGAAATACCGCCCGCCGGGGTCAGCACTGTGGCAAGATCGTTCTCGTTGATGACCGTGGAGAGATACCCGCTGTGGCAGGTGTATTTCACCACACCGACGCGGCTCAGATACCGCAGCACGGCACTGACGGCCTGCGCCGCGCTTTCCTCGTCTATATGCGCTGTTTCCCTGGTATAGATGCTGAATGCGTTTGACTCCCAGATCTGCCAGTTATAATTCAGGGTCGTAGTGTCGATGGGCTTCGGCGTGTGCATGACAACATAGGGCAGCCCGAACAGGTTGCCCAGTGACGAGGTCTGGTAGCCGATATCAATAATGCGCACGTGGGGCACAAAGTCACCCGGCAGATAAAAGCTGGCGAAATGTATGCCGTAGCGGTAGCCCTTGACCGCATCAAAAAGCGCCCCCGCAATGCGCTGGGTCGTCCCGCCCTGCATATAACCGGGGAACATACGGTTGATGTCCAGATCGAACAGCGGCACGCCGCGCTGGATCGTGTTGATGCCCAGCGGATTCATGGCCGGGTAAATATCGACGGTGCCGCGCAGGTATTCGGGGTGCCGCTGCAGCTCCTGATTTAAAAGGAACGCCACATACTGCCCTTCCAACTCATCGCCGCGGATGCCAGTCACGACGCAGAGACGCTTGCCGCCATCATTGCCCGGCAGGGGCGCGATATGATTTTTGTGCAGTTCCCACCGCTCATGTACGGAAGCCCCAAATCGACTATAATTTGATCCATCTTGCTCACACCTTTACAATTCTGTCACCCGCATACGGATGCTTTGGCTTTGCGCTGCACGGCGTCGGTCATCGGCACACAGTGCAGGGCCAGCTGGCGGTTGATACTATCCCGATGTTCTATAAGCTCCTGCATAGACTGCCACTCTTCTTTCCCTGCGATATAGAAAAAGGCGAAGATACCCGAATGGGGCATCTTCGCCTCTTCTGCATGTCAAAAACCTCCCTCTGTGAGGGAGGTGCCCCGAAGGGGCGGAAGGAGAGAGCCTTGCCATAGCTCGAAATATTTCGGGCAGCCGTACAGTTCTCCCCCCACCGCCTGCGGGCGGAGCCCCCTCGCAGAGGGGGCCAAGGGGTGAGCACACCTTTCTCGACAGTCCAGGGGCGGCCAATGGCCGCCCCCCACCTATTTAATATAGGCAGGACAGGCGCAGCCGGTTAGGCTCAACGGGTACCTTGTGCGGATTTCTGCCGGGCACTTTTGCGGTACTCATTGGGTCTGGTGCCTTCGATCTTACGGAAGCATTTGGAAAAATAAGCCAAAGAGCCGAAGCCGATCTGCTCGGCGATCTGGGTCAGGCTGAAATCGGTGCTGGTAAGCAGCGCTTTGGCCTCGGTAATGCGGCGCTTCATCAGGTAGTCGATGGGAGAGACCTTATACTCGTTCTTGAACGAGTGGGACAGGTAATATTTGTTTACGTGGGCAATCTCCGCCAGCTTGTCCAGGGTAATGCTTTCACTGTAATTTTCATCGATATATCGTTTTGCAGTGGCACATTCTTTGCTCTCGGCGGGCGGCGCGGTGAGACGCAGCGAAACCGACGCCATGCGCACGATTTTGACTAGCAGCACCTCGGTCAGGTCCTGGCAGACCATCTCGCAGCCGTCCTCCCGCGCATCGATTTCCCGCAGCAGCAACTGCATCAGGCTCAGCAGCTCCTCCCGCTGGGGGCTGCATTTCAGCATCGTGTAGCCGTGGTCCTTCTGGTCAAACAAAATTTCAATGCCCTCGATGCCCAGCACAATATATTCCAGCGGGTTTGCCTGGTAGCTCAACTCGGTATGCAGGGTGCGGGGGTTTACAATGACCATGTCGTCCGGGGCAACGTCCAGCATTTTGCCTTCTACGTTGAACTGACCGCGTCCATCCACGCAGTAGAACACTTCGGTGCAGGAGTGGGTATGCGGCACCGAGTTCCAGTCCCCGCCGAAGCGGCTCTTGCTCACGTACATCAGGCGGATGGCCTCCCGCGGGGGAACGTCCATATTGAATTCATACCGTGTGTTCATAGGCGGTGCGCCTCTGAATGACAAAATATTTACAAAAAATCCAAAGTATGCGGAGCAATATCGTTACATAATTAAGCAAGAACGAAAAAATAAAAAGTCGCGGGCCGTTTCCGGTTCCGTCCCTATTATATACGCATTTGGGGCGCATGGCAAGAGCTTTCCCTAAAAAATCACGATGCAAAACAGAATATCGGCACGTTTCGCTGCAAACAGGCCAAAAGTTGGCAAGCTGCACAAAGAAAAGTCTTACTTTTTGTGCAGCTTTTTCTTTATTTTCTGATGTTGCCGCTGACATTCGAAAACAAAGCAAGATAGTACAAATGCGCAACAATATACCTACTGTTCAAAGAGGGCAGAAACAAGTATGATGATGTCAATGAAACGATGCCTGCCGTGGCAGACAAAACGGACAGAGAAGGGATTATGAAGATGGAGCAGACCGGAAGATTGACACTTCCCACAGACGCAGATGTGGTTGCGGAGACCCTGCGGCTGAAGAATCTGTTGGGCGCGGATGCCCTGCGCGACTGCGACGGCACCGAAATGCCGAAGGAGCTGCTGACGGACCCCGCCAAAAAGTACGCTACCTATTATACGACCCGCAAGGACAACGCCTGGGCGGAAGAAAACCCCGACGAGGTCCAGCAGGAGTATCTTATCAGTGACCGCCATACGGCGCGCGGCACGAAGCTGCGCATTCATCTGATGGACGGCTTCCACACCCAGCAGCTCAAGGTCAACACGCTGGATGACCCCAAGCGCTGGTGGGAGGTCATTGACCGCACGACGGGCGAGGTCGTCCCCACCGACAAATGGTTCTTCGACGAGCCGACGGGCGAGGTCGAGATCGAAACCGTCCCCTATCACGAGTACACCGTCAGCTTTCTGGCGTTCCTGATCTGGGACCCCGTACACATGTACAACTTCCTGACGAACGACTGGAAGGACACGCCGCACCAGCTGACCTACGATGTGCGCCAGCCCAAGACGCAGGCATATGTAAAAGAAAAGCTGCGCCGCTGGTGCGAGGCCAACCCCCACATTGATGTGGTGCGGTTCACGACCTTCTTTCACCAGTTCACGCTGACCTTTGACGACCAGAAGCGCGAGAAATTCGTCGAATGGTTCGGCTACAGCGCCAGCGTCAGCCCCTACATTCTGGAAAAATTTGAAAAGTGGGCAGGGTACAAGTTCCGCCCCGAGTTCATTGTGGATCAGGGCTACCACAACACGATGTTCCGCGTGCCCAGCAAGGAGTTCCGCGACTTCATCGAGTTCCAGCAGCAGGAGGTCTGCAAGCTGGCCAAGGAGATGGTCGACATCGTCCACTCCTACGGCAAGGAAGCGATGATGTTCCTCGGCGATCACTGGATCGGCACCGAGCCCTACGGCAAGTATTTCGCCTCCATCGGGCTGGACGCCGTGGTCGGCTCCGTCGGCAGCGGCGTTACGCTGCGGATGATCTCCGACATCAAGGGCGTCAAGTACACCGAAGGCCGTCTGCTGCCCTACTTCTTCCCCGATGTGTTCACCGAGGGCGGCGACCCGATCGGTGAGGCCCGCACCAACTGGATGAAGGCCCGCCGCGCGATTTTGCGCAGCCCGCTGGACCGCATCGGCTACGGCGGTTACTTAAAACTCGCCAGCAACTGGCCCGGCTTTATCGACGAGATTCAAAACGTGGTCGGCGAGTTCCGCCAGATCCACGAAAATATGCAGGGCACAAAGTCCTACGTTGCCCCGTTCAAGGTGGCCATCCTCAACTGCTGGGGCGGCCTGCGCAAGTGGATGAGCAATCAGGTGCATCACTCTATTTACCACCGTGAGACCTACTCCGCCGAGGGTGTTCTCGAATGCCTGAGCGGCATGCCGTTTGACGTAGAGTTCATCGACTTCGATGACATTCGCAGCGGCATCCCCAAGGACATCGGCGTCATCATCAACGTCGGCGATGCGTACACAGCCTTCAGCGGTGCCGAGAACTGGATCGACGAAAAGGTCGTGACCGCCATCCGCAAATTTGTGGACGAGGGCGGCGGCTTCATCGGCGTGGGCGAGCCCACCGCCTGCCAGCATCAGGGGCGTTACTTCCAGCTGTCCGATGTGATGGGCGTGGACCGCGAGATGGGCTTCTCGTTAAGCACCGACAAATACAACACCTGCGACCCGCACCACTTTATCCTGGAGGATATTGACACCGCCGTTGATTTCGGCGAGGGCACGAGCCGCATCTACGCGCAGGGCAAGCACTATCAGATCCTGGCGCAGGACGGCGAGTACAGCCAGTTGGTCGTCAACGAGTACGGCAAGGGCCACAGCGTCTACTTTGCCGGGCTGCCCTACTCCCCGCAGAACTGCCGCATTTTGCTGCGCGCCATCTACTACGCCGCCGGTATGCCGGAGGAGATGAAGCACTACTACGTGACCAACGTCGACACCGAGGTCACGGTATTCCCCGAAACGAAGCGCATCGCGGTCATCAACAACGCAGATGCCGAGGAAAAGACAGACCTGTACATCAAGGGGCATCTGATCGACAGCCTGACGCTGGCCCCGCGCGAGATGCGCTGGGTAGACGATGCCGAATAACACCCGATAATTTATGCCCCGCCGTGGGACATACGTTATACAGCCAAAGAATGGAGAAACATTTTTAAGGAGGAAACCCCCATGAAAAAGAAGAATGCAGCAGCCCTTATGGCGGCAGCTATGGCAGCATCCCTGCTGGTCGGCTGCGGCGGCGGTGCCGCTTCCAGCAGCGCAGCCACCTCTACCGCTGACAGCACCCCTGCCGAGTCCAAAGTGGAATCCACCGCAGAATCCACTGCCGCCGACACCACCGCTGACGGCGACGAGACCCTGACCGTATGGGCATGGGACCCCAACTTCAACATCTACGCCCTGAAGCAGGCGGAGGCCATCTACCAGAAAGACCACCCCAACTTCAAGCTGAACATTGAAGAAAACGTCTACAGCGACATCGAGACCAAACTCATCACCGCTGCTACCAGCGAGGATTACAGCACCCTGCCTGATCTTTTCCTGATGCAGGACTACTCCTACCACAAGATGGTCGCCAACTTCCCCGGTATCTACACCGACCTGACCGACTCCGGCTTGGATTGGGACAAGTTCTCCGGCGGCAAGCTGGCTGATTCTACCGTCGATGGCCACCACTACGGTCTGCCCTTCGACAACGGCGCTTCCGTCATGGCGGTTCGTTCCGATATGATCGAGAATGCCGGTCTGACCGTCGACGACTTCAAGGATCTGACCTGGAGCGAGTTCGAGGAGAAGGCGCAGAAGGTCGTGGACGCCAACGGCGTGCCGATGCTGACCTCCTCCGGCGGTTCCGAGCTGATCATCGAGATGATGCAGTCTGCCGGTGCCTCCCCCGTGGTGGACGGCGAGGTCAAGATCGCCGACAATGCCGCGCTGAAAGAGTCCCTGACCGTCTACAAGGACATGGTCGACAAGGGCATTCTGGCCGAGTACACCGACTGGGATCAGTACATTGCTTCCATGAATGACGGCAAGGCTGCCGGCGTCATCAACGGCTGCTGGATCATGTCCAGCGTGCAGGCTGCCGCGGATCAGTCCGGCAAGTGGGCTATCGTGAACATGCCCAAGCTGGACGGTATCGACGGCGCCACCAACTACGCAAACTGCGGCGGCGCAAGCTGGGCCGTTTCCTCCAACTGCAAGAACACCGAGCTGGCCTTCGACTTCCTGAAGAGCACCTTCGGTTCCAGCGTCGAGCTGTATGACGATCTGCTGCCCAACGCCGGTGCGATCTCCAGCTACCTGCCCGCTGCCGAGAGCGACGTCTACAACCAGCCCTCCGAGTTCTACGGCGGCCAGACCGTTTACAAGGACATCGTTGAGTTTGCAGGCAAGGTTCCCGCATTCGACTGCGGCGCTTACTACTCTGACGTGCGCAGCGCCCTGACCGATGCCGTCACCAACATCGTCCAGAACAACGCCGACATTGACAGCGAGATGCAGAACGCCCAGGATACCGTGGAGTTCAACATCGCTGGCTAAGCAAAACATGACACACACTGTGTCCGGTTACAACTGAGAATTTGCCAAGGGCACGGTTTGCATCTGATACGTCCGCTGCAAGCCGCGCCCTTGCTTTTGTGGCAAAATAGGAGACACTACGATGAAGAAAAAAGGACTGAATATGGAGCAGAAGCGCAGCCTGACGGGTTGGGCCTTCCTGCTGCCGGCAGCACTCCTGATATTTGTATTCTGCTTTTACCCCATGGTGCAGGCGCTGATCCTTTCGTTCCAGAAAGGCACCGGTAGCGCTGTACAGCCTGCGGGCTTTGCCAACTACGTGCGCATTTTAAAGGATGCCACGTTCCAGCAGTGCCTGTTTAACACGATTTTCTATTTTGTGATCCAGGTGCCCATTATGCTGATCCTGGCATTGATCCTGGCGCAGCTGCTCAACAGCCCGGACATCAAGGGCAAGGGCATCTACCGCACGATGATTTTCCTGCCCTGCGCCACGTCGCTTGTCTCCTACTCGATGATTTTTAAATCCCTGTTTGCCAACGATGGTCTGGTCAACCGGGTGCTGTCCACCGTGGGCATCCCCACAGTGGATTGGTTCCAGAACGCATGGGCGGCACGCTGGGTCATCGTCATTGCGCTGGTCTGGCGCTGGACCGGCTACAATATGGTCTTTTATCTTGCCGGTCTGCAAAACATCGACTACTCGATCTACGAAGCGGCCCGCATCGACGGCGCTTCCCCGCTCCAGCAGTTTGTTCACCTGACGATCCCCCTGCTGAAGCCCACCATCCTGCTGACTGCCATCATGTCCACCTCCGGCACGCTGCAGCTGTTTGATGAGTCCGTCAACCTGACGGCGGGCGGTCCCGGCAAGGCGACCATGACACTGACCCACTATATTTATAACATCTCGTTTGTCGAGACGCCCAAGTTCAACTATGCGGCGGCGCTGTCGGTGTTTATCCTTGTGGTCGTGGCAGTGCTGTCTGCCATCCAGATGAAAGTAGGTGATAAGCGTGACTAAGGGTAAAAAGATTCTGGCGCACGCTGTGCTGATTTTGGCCAGCTTCCTGTCTGTGTTCCCGCTGTACTATATGCTGTGCGGCGCGACGAACACCAGCATTGATGTTGTGCGCGGCAAGCTGATCCCCGGCACCTATCTGGTAGAAAACTTCAAGTCGCTGGTTGCCAACCAGAATCTGGGGCTGGCAATGGCAAACTCCTTCCGCAACGCCATCCTGATGACACTCATCACGCTGCTGGTCTGCTCCATCGCGGGCTACGGCTTTGAAATTTACCACGATAAGGCGAAGGACGCGCTGATGAGCGTTCTGCTGCTGGCGATGATGCTGCCGTTCGTGGCCATTATGATCCCCCTGTTCAAGATGATGTCCCACTGGGGGCTTGTCAACAGCTGGGCGGCGTTCGTGCTGCCGTCCATCTCGACACCGTTTATGATCATGCTGTTCCGGCAGGCATCGCGTTCCTTCCCCAATGACATTATTGAAGCGGCGCGTCTCGACGGTTTGAGCGAGATCGGCATCTTCTTTCGGATGTTTGTCCCCATCATGCGCTCTACCTACGGCGCGGCGATGACTGTCACGTTTATGAACGCATGGAACAGCTACCTCTGGCCGAAGATCGTATTCCAAAGCAACGCATCCATCACAATGCCGATGCTGGTCGCAAACCTCAAGAGCGGCTACAGTGTGGACTACGGTATGCTGATGCTGGGCGTTCTGATCTGCACACTGCCCACCGCGATCATCTTCCTCTGCCTGCAGAAGAGCTTTGCCAACGGCATCACGGGTGCAGTCAAGTGATGGACGAACGAACCTACTGCCTGACGCCGGAGCAGTGGCGTTACGCCAAAGCCTGCCTGACGCTGGCAAAGCGCTGGGGGCTGATCGGCGACGACAGCCCCGAGGCGCTGGAACGCCGCCGGGCGGCCAAAAACGCGCAGGCGGAAAGAGCGGAGCAGGACGGCAAGCCCGTGTACGGCACGCGGCGCTTCTCTGCCCCTGCCTATCTGCAATATGAGCTGACCCGCTTCAAGCTGGATTTCACGGAGCCGTGCGAAAAGATCCGTGCGCTGGGTATCTGCCCGGATTTTACCGATGCACAGACCCGCGCCTGGTATGACGCGAATCCGGATCTGTTCACGCGGTACGCCGGCGACAGTTTCCCCTATGAGGAAGTAAAGCAAATCATCGAAAAGCGGATGCGGGAGGAGGTGTACGACAGCCTTGTGCAAGACCTATTACGTGGACTCGCAGACAGGCCGTGACACCAACGACGGCCTGACGCCGGAAAAACCGCTGGCCACACTGTTTGCCGTCAACCGGCTGGCTCTAGCCCCCGGTGACACGGTGCTGCTGAAATGCGGCAGCGTGTTTGAAAAGCAGTTCCTGCACCTGCGCTGCTGCGGCAAAAAAGACAGCCCCATCACGATTGCCGCCTATGGCGAGGGGCCCGCGCCGCGCATTGACGCCGACGGGCAGGGGCTTTGGTATCAGGACTATGGCTGCGCACTGGACGCACCCACCCATGTGTACCGCGGGTATGTATCCTCCGCCGTGCTGCTGTATGATGCAGCCTATGTCACGGTGCGTGATCTGGAACTGACGAACTGCGCCGACGCTGTCATCGGCGAGCAATATTCCCAGCCGGATAAGCTGGAGCGCACCGGCGTGGCTGTGGTTGCGAAGGACAGGGGCACGCGCTGCGGCATCACACTGCAAAACCTGCTGATCCATGATGTACACGGCAACGTGTACGACAAGCACATGAACAACGGCGGCATTTACATGACCGCCTTGCAGCCCGCAGATGAAACCGCTACCGGCGCGGCACGCTTTGCCGATGTGCTGGTCGAGGGCTGCTATGTGGCCCGCGTCAGCCGCTGGGGAATTGCGGTGGGGTATACCTACGCCCATGCGCAGTTCCGGGGTTCCGAGCTGGCAGAAAAAGCCTTTCTGCAGTACGGTCACGAGAATGTCGTTCTCCGTGATAACTACGTGAAAGCGGCGGGCGGCGACGGCCTGACGGTCATGTACGCCCTGCGCCCGCTGGTCGAGCACAACACGGCGGACTCCGTCGCCTGCGAGATGAACGACCGTGTTTATCGGGAGCCGGGCAATCGCATGGGCAAGGTAGCTGCTGCCATCTGGCCGTGGAAGTGCAAGGATGCGTTGTTCCGCTATAACGAAGCCGTTGACACGCGGCTCAATCAGGACGGCATGGCCTACGATGCCGACTCCGGCGACGGCACGGTGTACGAGCACAACTACAGCCGCATGAACGAGGGCGGCTGCGTGATGTTCTGTTTGGAGGAGGCCATCCACAACACCTTCCGCGGCAACGTCAGCTACGACGACCTCGGCGGCACGATCAGCCCTTCCCAAAACCCGGATGCCCATTTGGAGCATAATATCTTCTATGTGCGTGATGGCGTACCCTTCGTGCGCGCCCGCATGGATGGAGGCAGCTACACCGAGAAGGATGATACGATTCTCCCACTGCCCTAAAAAGCACAAAAACAACCCCCGCCCCGGATGTCGGATCTTTCCGCATCCGGGGCGGATTTTTGTACGCATTTTGCCCGTTCGGGCGGGGTTTGCGCAAATGTCGAATGTATGGTAAAATACAGGTAAAATCAGCTTTTTGGGGGTCATCTTATGGGCATTGTAGTCATCGGTGCGGTTTTTGTGGACATCAAGGGGTATCCGCTGTCCACCTATATCCCGGGCGGGCGCAACGCGGGCCGGGTCGAGCAGGTACACGGCGGCGTCTGCCGCAACGTGGCGGAGGACATTGCCAATGTCGAGCTGCGCCCCACCTTCGTCAGTCTGGTGGACGACACCGGCTCCGGCCAGGACGTCATTGACAAGCTGGCCCGGCACAAGGTCAACACCCGCTACATTCAGCGCATGCCGGACGGCATGGGCACCTGGCTGGCCGTGTTCAACAACGACGGCGATGTCTGCGCCGCCATCTCGAAGCGGCCCGACACGACGCCGCTGACCGCATTATTAAAGGAAAAGGGCGACGAGATCTTTGCCGACTGCGACGGTATCGCCATCGAGTTTGATCTGGAGAAGGAGACCCTCAAGCAGATTTTGCACTACGCCAAAAAGTACCGCAAAAAGGTCTACGCCGGGGTCTCCAACATGAGCATTGCCATGGAGCGCCGCAGCCTCCTGCAGGAGGTCGACTGCTTTGTCTGCAACCAGCAGGAGGCCGGGCTGATGTTCTCCGACGATTACGGCCACCTGACGCCGGACGAGATGTGCGCCACGCTGGCCGCCAACGTGCGCAGCGCCAACATTCCCTGCATGGTCGTGACGATGGGCGAGCAGGGCGCCGTCTACGCCCGCACCGACGGCGAGAGCGGCATGGTGCCC
>UMHB01002346.1_pt1 | contig 21210 bp, 18 predicted proteins | sample 1965441 | NCBI WGS metagenome assembly UMHB01 (sample SAMEA4836089, study PRJEB28245) | human gut metagenome | biome: gut microbiome; material: fecal sample | place: Denmark | collected 2008 | reverse complement strand
TTGTAACGCTGCATTTATCTGCTCTTACAGCAAGAACCGAACATGAAAGCACTGGTTTATCGTTAAGAAATACCGTACACAGTCCGCAGTTAGAAGTCTCACAGCCACATTTTACACTATAACAGCCATGCTCCCTCACGAAATCATAAAGAGTCATATCGCAGGCAACATCTGCCTTGACTGACTTTCCATTTAACTTAATATCTACTAACATATATTCTCCAATCCATACACTAATAAATCGATATATAAACAAATCTATATAAATAATACCTCAGCTATTAATAATCAATAACTAATTATTAATTATTTACAGCCCTTAATGCTCTCTTGGTAAGCTCTTCTGCCAGATGGCTTCTGTATTCAGCACTTCCACGCATATTACTCTCTGTATAAACATTTTCCCTTACATATCTGGCGAAGCTCTCTATAGTCTCATCATTTACTACGCCCTTAAGAATACCTTCCTTATCTTCTACAACAACAGCTCTTCCCGGTCTTGCACCTATGCACATATTATATTCACCCGAACCGCTAAAGCCCACGCCAGCACAGGTAAGAACCGGAAGGTCTGTTTCTGTTATTCTTACTGCCTCATAAAACATCTTGACTGGCTTTTTCTTAACTATAATGCTTACAATAATATCCCTGTCATAGCTTTTTGCCGCATACTCCTTTAGGGAAACTATTCCACCCTTATATAATTCAACGTATGAATCAAGTCCAATTAATAATGTAAGAACATCAGAAAATCCATATCTTCCATATATGCTTCCACCAACTGTTGCAAGATTTCTAAACTGCACGCCAACAATATGCCTTAGTGCTTCCTTAGCGCAGCCATTCGTATACTCATTAAACCCCTTATGGTTTTCCAACTGTCTTAGTGATGTCATACATCCAATCTTAAATTCTTCATCTGTCTCTTCAATCTTATCTAGTCCCAATCCGGACATATCAATCGCGGTATTGATCCTGTTATCACCCATACGCATCCACATCATGCCGCCGACAATTCTGTTAGCCTTCTTCTGGTTAAGCTCGTAGGCCTCTTCAATACTTTCTACTTTCTTATAATTCTGTATATTAAGCATAAAAACTCCTCATTTTGATCATACTTATGCCAGAAATAAAAGTCCTGCTGTGCAGCTTTAAACAACCTTTAACCTTTTTCCTGACCGTTTCTTAATTACATCATAATATAACTATACTGACTTGTAAAAGCCTTGTCAATCTGATAAAATTCATTCGCGCACTTCTTTTAACTGTTGCTGTCAGATATATTCTGGCCAACATAAAAAATGTGTAAAAATAAAGTAGAAATGAGGATAAATATGAAGAATTTTAAAAGATTAACTGCTTTAGTCCTTGCAGTGCTCATGCTTATATCAACTGTAGCATGTGGCAGTTCTGCTGCAAACGACAGTACTACACAGGCTGCTTCAACATCAGCCTTTGATGTCATGTCACAATTCAACGAGGTAAGCACAAGCTACCCTCTTACTGTTACCGACCAGGCAGGACGAACAGTAACTTTTGAAAAAGCACCTGAAAAGATTGCTTCATCTTACTATATCTCTACAAGTCTTCTCCTTGCACTTGGATTAAAGGATAAGCTTGTGGGAATCGAAGCTAAGGCTAATACACGAAACATCTATAAGCTTGCAGCTCCATCCATTGTAAGTCTCCCTAATATGGGAACAGCTAAGGAATTCAACACAGAAGCCTGTGTTGCAGCAGCACCTGATGTTGTATTCCTTCCTATGAAGTTAAAAAAAGCTGCAGATACACTTGAAGGTCTTGGTATCAAGGCTGTTGTTGTTAATCCTGAGGATGCAACGCTCCTTAAGGAATGTATAACACTTGTTGGTAAAATAACTAACACAATCGGACGCTCTGATGCACTTAACAATTCTATCGATACATTTTTAGCTGATAATAAAGCCAAGCTTGCAGGTGAGAGCACTCCTTTAGTATATCTTGCGGGCAACAGCTCTGTTCTTTCAACAGCCGGAAGCAAGATGTATCAGAACACATTACTTAGCAATGCAGGCGGAAAGAATGCAGCCTCTGAGCTTACAGATACTTACTGGGCAAATATTTCATATGAACAGCTTCTTGCCTGGAACCCTGATTACATTATAATAGCTGCCGATGCAACTTACTCAGTAGATGACGTTATAAATGATGCTAATCTTGCAGACTGCAATGCTGTTAAGAATAAAAAGGTTGTAAAACTTCCTGGTGATATAGAAGCATGGGATTCACCTGTACCAGCAAGCTTCTTAGGAAGCATATATATTGCCTCTGTTCTTCACCCAGAAAAGGTTACTAATGATTTCTATGAAGAATGTGTAACTAAATTCTATGAAAGCTTTTATGGATTCACACCTGCTAAATAAGGATGATTTATGTTCAAAAATACTTCTAATTACCGGAACAAAATTATACTTTTATCAGTCATACAGGTACTGCTTCTTCTGGCGGTACTTGTATGGTCTGTCATTACCGGACAGTATCCACTCACATTAAAGAGCTTACTGTCTGGTGATACTATGTCTATTATGGTCTTTAAAAGGCTCAGGCTTCCCCGCGCCCTTATGGGTGTTATAGGTGGTTTTGGGCTTTCAATATCAGGTTATATATATCAGCTTATATTTAAAAACCCTCTGGCTTCTCCCGATATCGTTGGCGTTTCCTCCGGTGCAAGTGCCGGTGCTGCTCTTGCAATAGTCGCAGTTTCTGCTTCTGTTCCAGTCATCTCCATATCTGCTTTTATCGGAGCTGTTACAGCACTCATAATAACTCTGCTTACGGCTTATCTTGTCCCTGGCAGAAACAGTTATACAATCGTGCTTGCCGGTATAGCTATTCATTCTGTGGCACAGACTATACTTATGTTTCTAAAGCTTGCTGCAGATCCCGAAAAACAGCTTGCTTCAATCGAATACTGGATTATGGGAAGCCTTAATGGTATTTCAAGGGACAGCCTTGCTATTCCCTTCTTCACAACACTTGCCGGATTTATTGTAATAGCTTTGTTATACCGACAGGTTCTCATTCTTTCTACAAGCGAGGAAGAAGCCGTATCACTAGGTGTAAATGTGACAAGTCTGCGTTTTATCATATTAATGCTTGCTACTCTTATCGTATCATCAATAATATGTGTTACGGGGCTTATAAGCTTTATCGGACTTATAGCACCTCATATTGCCAGACTTCTTACAAAGCGTAATGACATATTTACATACATAACAAGTGGCTTCACAGGAGCTATTTTACTGACACTTGCTGATATACTGGCAAGAAGTGTATCCCCATCAGAGCTGCCAGTCAGTATATTTACCTCACTTCTTGGTGCTCCACTGCTTATCATTCTGCTTATCAGAGCTAATAAAAAGGAGGCGTTATGATGTCCGATTTATTCAATAATACATTTTCCGCAGACGGAATATCAGTATATTACGGCAGCACCTGTGCGGTTGATAACGTAAGCTTTGACCTTATGCCTGGACAGCTTAATGCTGTTATTGGCAATAACGGCTGTGGTAAAACCTCTCTTATTAAGGCCATCATGGGACTTATAAAACACAACGGAAAATGTCAGCTTAATGAACACTTACTTGAAAACCTCTCTGTTAAAAAAAAGGCACAGCTCATAAGCTACATTCCCCAAAGAAACAATCTTACTATAAGCATGACCGTCAGGGATGTATGTCTGCTTGGCTTCAATCCTCATATGCACATACTTGGAGGCTACACCACAGATATGCTCAGGCGTGTGGATAAAGCTATTGATATGGTTGGACTTAAGGGTTTATACGAATCAGACTTCTTAGCTTTAAGCGAAGGGCAGAAGCAGTTATGTATTCTGGCACGCACCATAATAGAGGCTTCCCCACTGCTTCTTCTCGATGAACCGGATAGTGCACTTGATTTTTCTAACCGTCATCTTCTTATGCAGCACATAAGAAGTATTGTATCCGATGGCAGATGCGCCCTAATGTGTATTCACAGCCCTGAGCTTGCTTTAGAATACTGCGATAATATACTTCTTATGAAGTCTGGGACAATCCTTAGCACCATTAATACACATACAGACTCTCTTGATATTATTAATGAAAAGATGTCTCTTATATATGATAATATTAATGTCATTGAATGTACTGACATTAACCATAAAACCCACCGCGTAGTTGTGGCATTATAGCCTATACCTATACTGCGTATATATGTCTATTTACACTAGACACGCCTACGTTATAAAAGCATTTACTGAAATGAGGTGACTTAATCTATGGATAATTGTTATTTAGACGCTCTGGCTGTAATTACTTTTTTTAAAATGTCCCATAAAAAGCACTTGTTTATTACGGGAGAGCGGGGAAGTGGTAAATCATATCTGTTAAACAGCATTTTAAACCAGATTGAAGAAACTATGGATATGTCTGATTTTTTCAATTATCTGCTAAGCCGCAGAACAGACACACCAGAAGTTGTTATTAAATCTAATCTTATAGATGATGGAAAAGAATATGTGATTGGCAGACCACGTACACTCACTCCTGTTTCCCCTAAAAAAGGCAACAACATGACCTCCGTAGAGGATGGCTTTATTAACTGCGCCTGCCCTGCCATTATGAAGCATCTTATGACCTCTGCTGATAGTGTATTTGTTATTGACGAGCTTGGTTATCTGGAAAGCTCCTGTATCCCTTTTCAGGAGAACATTAAAAATCTTCTTGATAACTCACGCGTATTAGCTGTCATCAGAAAACAATCCACGGAATTTCTTGACAGTATTAAAAGCAGATCTGATGTACTTTTAATCGATATTGATAACACCTTCAGCTCTATTTCGTGCATTATTATGGCATCCGGTATGTCAAAAAGATTCGGTACCAACAAGCTTTTAGCCTCCTTCAACAACAACACTCTCTTTGAAAATGCGATAAATATAAGCCGTTTCGTAGACTTTTGTGAAACTCTTGCTGTAACCCGGCGTGATGAGCTTGTACAGATATGTGAACAGGAACATATACATTGCATAAAACACAATATGCCTTACAGAAATGATATGGTACGTCTTGGTGTTTCACGTATTCTAAAGGAAACTAACAGACACAAAAGCTGCTGCACCCAAGGGATATTATTTCTTCCATCAGACCAGCCGCTTATCACTAAGACAAGCCTTCAGCTGCTGTGCCTTTTATTTATTTACTACAACAGCAGTTATTTTGCTTGTAACAGCACAGATAAATCCAGCAATGCCAATAATAATTATTTCAATAATAATAGTAAGATATGCCGTCTTGCTTTTAATGGAACTCCTGGTTCTCCTGTAATATTCCCAGCCAGATATTATGATGAACTGATGAATCTTCCACAAGGCAAGGGTGGCGGTTTTATTGCAAAAAAATATCCTGCACAGGTTGTTTTAGTTCCTGCACAGGATGAATATGAATTATATGATATTGATACTCCTGATGACCTTATTCGTCTTTCCCGGTATCTTCGCTAATTGCTGTACCTTATTTAGTTACAGCCTTTTCCTTTATTGTTGCTGCTTCTTCTGAAACAACTTCTTTAACCGTTTCCTCAGCTTTATCCTTAGGAAGAATTATGTTAAGTAATATTGCTACAAATGCTGCTGGAACAATACCAGACTCACCAAACATAAGCTGTACTGCCTGTGGTGTATGTGCAAGGATTGCAGGGCTTACACCCATACCATAGCCTACACCAAGTGCAACCGATACAATAGAAAGCCTTCTTGCATCAAGCGGCTCCTTAGTGATAAGCTGGATACCACTTACAATAATTGATGAGAACATCATAACTGCCGCACCACCAAGTACTGACTGTGGCATGATTGATATTAATGCTCCAAGCTTAGGAATAAGACCACATAATATAAGGAATACAGCACCAGATGCAAGTGCAATTCTGTTAACAACCTTAGTCATTGCAACAAGGCCAACATTCTGGCTGAATGATGTATTAGGAAGCACACCGAAAAGTGCTGCAAGCGATGAACCTAAACCATCACACATAACTCCGCCTGAAAGTTCTTTATCTGTCGCTTCTCTTCCTACTCCACCGACCATAACACCTGATATATCTCCAACAGTTTCTACTGCTGTTACAACAAACATAACAAGCACAGGAAGTATTGCTCTTAAGTCAAACACTGGCTTAACTGGCATGAACTTAGGAATCGCAATCCACTTAGCTTCTGCAACCTTATTCCAGTTAAGTACCCATGACTTAGTATATTCAACTCCCTCAGCATTAACTGCTGTATGTGGAAGCACACAGCCCATAATAGCTGCTACAATATAACCAACTATAATTCCAATCAGTATAGATGATGAACTAAGATATCCCTTTGTCCAGTGCTTAACGAATAATATAACAATAAGCACAACAAACGCCAGAAACAGATTCTCTAATGAGCCAAAGTCTTTAGCCCCGTTTCCACCACCGAATGAATTGATACCAACAGAAATAAGTGACAGTCCAATAGAAAGCACAACCGTTCCTGTTACAACTGATGGGAAAAATCTTCTTAAAGGTTTAATAAATGCACCAAGTACAGTTTCAAAAAGTCCACCTATAATGGAGGCTCCCATAATAGCACCATAGGCTAATATTCCGCCACCCATAACCTTTGTTACACTGCTGAACACTCCGATAAATCCAGAGCTTGTACCCATAATAATAGGCACCTTTCCTCCAACAGGTCCTACTGAAAATAACTGTATAAGCGTTACAATACCAGCTATAATCATAGCATTCTGTAAAAGTGCAACCTGAATAGAAGCATACTCACTTCCTGCTCCAATACCACAGGCTCCTGTAATAATAAGCAATGGTGTAAGATTTCCTACAAACATTGCCATAACGTGCTGAAGTCCAAGTGGTATCGCCTGTTTTAATGAAAGCTTTCCATTAAAATCATATGCCTCCGGCATAAGTTCTTTTATTTTTTTCATATATCCTCCGGTATATTAACCATAATCTATCTGTTATTAATCTCATATGAAGAAGGTCTAGGGAAAATCATTATTCAAGTACTGATTTTCCTTAGACCTTCCTTCTGTATGACCTACGCTTATTATCTCTGCACATCAAATGAAGCATTATTCATAAGTCGCTTAATCTGGTCAACGCTTGTGATGTTAGTATCGCCGCGGATAGCGTGCTTCATTACTGAAGAAGCTACTGCGAAATTGACGATATCTTCGTGCTTCCAGTCATTCTGCATAAGAGCATAGATAAGACCAGAAGAGAATGCATCTCCACCACCAACACGGTCAACAATCTCAAAATTGAGTGTCTTGCTTTCGTAAGTCTTTCCGTCAGCATAGTAGAAAGCCTTAAGAGAGTTATTACTTCCTGAATGAACATAACGTACTGTTCTTGCAATTGCTTTCATATGGTACTGCTCATCAATAGCCTTGAATACTCTGTCCATATCCTCAAATGATGGATCCATAGTAAGGCCGTCCTTAACATCTGTACCATCTGCATTGTATACATGGATAGGCTCAATACCTATAAGTACATCTACATATGGAAGATATCTGCTGAGTACATCCCTTGCTGTTTCAAAAGACCATAATGTACTTCTGAAATTAGGATCAAAGCTTACCGTAAGTCCAAGCTTCTTAGCTGCCTTGATAGCCTTATCTATAAGACGACGGCAGTTATATGAAAGAGCTGGTGTGATGCCACTTAAATGTAACCAGTCATAATCCTTTAAGATGTTCTCAAAATCTACATCCTTATAATCATATTCAGCAAACGCTGAGCTTCCTCTATCATATATTACCTGTGAAGGTCTTACTGAAACACCTTCTTCAAGGTAATAAAGTCCCATTCTTCCGTCAGACTTGATAATGTGCTTAGTGTGTACATCATTAGCCTTAAGGTAGTTGATACAAGACTTACCAAGGTCTGTGTTAGGTAATACTGTAAAAAATGTTGAATCTACACCAAGGTTAGCGAGTGAAACTGCTACGTTGGCTTCTGCTCCACCATAGTTAACTATGAAATTGTGGGTTGTAACTATCTTCTCATAGTTAGGTGGTGACAATCTTAACATCAATTCGCCAATTGCTATGAACTTCATACGTGCCTCCATCTATCATTAAACTTTAAACCTGATATTAAGTAATATTTTATGGCAATAATCTGTACTTTTATTGCTCTATATTGTCAAAATAATACTCCATTTAATGATACTACTTATCCTATAAAATTGCAAATTGTATTTAACGCATTAACTCATAAATACCGCAGTATTTTGTTGCATTAACACACCATTTCATTGTATAATTAAAAATATTTTGAAGCGAGGAAAGTAATACCTATGGACATTTACGAATCATTGAACTCTATTTTAGTAACTTTATTCAATGATATAATGAACATTGAAGAAAAGGCTTTAATTACAGATGAATTTTCTGACATCACAGTTACTGATATGCACATAATTGAAGCTATCGGAATTAAAGAGCCACGCACTATGGGAACAATATCCAAGGCCTTAGGCGTGACTATGGGAACTCTTACAGTCGGCATTAACGGACTTGTTAAAAAGGGATATGTAATAAGGACAAGAAGTGAAGAAGACCGCCGTGTCGTATATGCTTCCCTCACACCAAAGGGTAATGCGGCATACACTCACCATATGAAATTTCATCAGGATATGATTAAACATATTACTGACGATTTAAGCGAAGATGAAGCCGCCGTACTTATTAAGACATTTACAAGGCTTGAAGATTATTTTAAAAGCATATCATAACATTCAAAATAATTATGGAATTATATTAACATATAACTATACTGTCGCAGCTGCGTAACCTTTAACGCACTGTCTGCATAGCAAAAACCCCACAGATATGAATTTCTGTGGGGTTTTTTGAAAGATTATTAATCTTTCCGCCGACCGGGCCGGCATAATTTATATATGAGAGTTTTGGAAAAGTAAGCTTATTTAGTTAATTCAGCTGTCTTATATATAAATGTTACTGAATTGTCCTTACCATCTGATTTACCAAGGAATGTGTTGTAATTCTGACCAAGCTTGATTACTTCCTTGATTGTATCTACTGCTGTATCAGCATCATCTCCAACAAGACTTGTAATAGCCTTAATACCTGTCTCATTGAATTCTGCCATACCATCTTTAAGTGTTATAGCACCATCATTAAGCTGTGTTACGCCATCTGCTAAAGTTACAGAAGATGACTTAAGTGTTGATGTTCCATCAGCAAGCTGTGTAGAACCACTTCTTAAAGCTTCATTGTTAGAATTAAGTGTGCTGAAACCACCAGCTATCTGTTCAATACCACCGTTAAGTGCATCATTATTGTCGTTAAGCTGTGCAAGTCCTGCACTTATCTGTGCTATACCACCATTAAGTGTATCATTGTTATCGCTAAGCTGTGCAAGTCCTGCGCTTATCTGTGCTATACCACCATTAAGTGTATCATTGTTACCACTAAGCTGTGCAAGTCCTGCATTAAGCTGTGATGCACCTGCGTTAAGTGTATCGTTATTCTTAACAAGTTCACCAAGTCCGTCTGTTAATGACTGGCTTCCTTCTGTAAGCTGCTTTAATGCTGCATTAATAGTTTCATTATTGCTAAGATTGCTAACAACTGCATCTAATGCACTTGAAGCCCCTATATTACCAGCAGCCTTAATAAGTAGTCCTAACTGGTTAACATATACATAATCCTTTGAACCAGCCTGTGATACCTGTGGAGAATATGGCTTACCGCTTGTCATAGCTTCTGTATATGTCTCTGTTATTATATTAGTTGTATAAGCTGTAAGATACTTTACAAAATAAACTGATATATCTGTTGCTGCCTCACTACTGCTCTTCTTACCCAGATCACTAAGGTCTGTTGCTATAGTTACATCACTAAGACCTAATGCTGTTCCTAATTTCTGTAAATCAGCTGCCTGCTCCATAACAGTCTTTCCTGTTGAGTCTGCTACAGAATTCATCTTATAAGCTGTTGAATTAGCTGCAAGTTCCTTAACAACATTTCCAATAAGTGCTGTCTTAATGCTCTTTATTCCTTCATTTAATTGTGAAGCTCCTGCCTCTGCACTAGCAACACCATCTGTATAAGCCTTTAAACCTGTCTGTAATGAAACTGCACCTGCTGCCGCACTGGCAACACCGCCTGTATATGTTGAAAGACCACTCTGTAATGTGCCTGAACCTGCATTAAGTGCTCCTACACCATCAGTATAAGTCTTTAAACCTGACTGTAACTGTCCTGCACCTGCACCAAGCTGGTTAGCTCCTGCTGTGTATGCACTGATACCATCCTTAAGCTGTCCTGCACCTGCTGCCAGAGCTGTAGCACCATCTGTATAAGCATAGATACCATCTTTAAGCTGGCTTGCACCATCATTTAACTGGTTCACGCCATCTGTAAGTGCTGGAATACTGTCAGAAAGTGTCTGTGTACCATTCTGGAGAGTAACTGTTCCATCTGTAAGCTGGTCAGCTGCTGACTGAAGCTCATTCATCTTATCTTCAAGCTTAGCAAGTGAGAAATCATCTGTATCTATATCATTAAGTGTGCTTGTTGTAGCAACTGACATAGACATATCAAGCTCGAAATCCTCTACATCTGCTGATATTTCAAAGTATTCTGGAATATCCATATCAAGGCTTTCACCATCAAACTTAAGGTTTAAAGTATCCTTTAAGCCTGGCATAGCCATACCAAGTGCAATGATATTATCGCCAACCTTGCTTACCTTGCCGTTAGTAACTTCTACATTACTGAACTTATCTGTTGGAAGAAGTGTTCCTGTAATCATAGTAAATGGAACATAAGCTATCTGTGACTTTCCATTAACTGTTATATTCTTCTTCTCATTGTTAGTATAGTCATATCTGATAGTAACCTTACCACTCTTGCCAATCATATCTTCTGGCTTAGTTTCAACACCATTTAACTTGTAAGTAACCTTTATTGAAACAGGGGCAGTCTTATCAGATGTGCTCTGGTTAGTTGTTGTTTCGCCCTTAGAATCAGTAACCTTTTCTGTTACAAGAACGTGATCCTGCGTTCCGTCTGCCTTATCAAATACATATACCATCTCGTCTCTTGTATTTGTCTTTAATGTACTTGTATTTGATATTGAAAGCTCGTTCTTAATAGCATTTGTTATAATATTCTCTGTATTAGAAGCAGCCTCACTGCTTATTGCAACCTCACTACCTGTCTGATTATATGCTGTGCTTGTTCCACAACCTGTAAGTGTTGAAGCAATAAGAACAACACTTAATAATACTGAACTATATTTAAATAAAGTCTTCTTAACCATAACTATTCCTCCATTTTCTTACTTCCTGATATATTCTTATATCTGTTACGAAATATGCATCTTTGGCCCATTCATATATATTCCTGATTACATATCCTGATTCTTCTTAGGCTTAAATCCTATACTTGTATTGATAATGAGCTTATCACATAATACAAACAATGATGGAAGTATGAAGATAACTACGAACATACTTATAATTGCACCACGTGCCATAAGTGTACAAAGCGAACCAATCATATCAACTGAAGCTATACATCCAACACCAAATGTTGCGGCAAAGAAACCAAGTGCACTAACAATAATTGATGGTATTGATGTTGAAAGAGCTATCTGAATTGCTTCCTTCTTAGCGTATCCCTGGCTTCTTTCCTTCTTATATCTTGTTGTCATAAGAATAGCATAATCGACTGTTGCACCAAGCTGGATAGTACCGATAACTACTGATGCAATAAATGGTATCTGTGTATGCGTAAAATATGGAATACCCATATTAACAAATATAGCAAATTCGATTGCTGAAACAAGTATAATTGGAAGCGATATTGATTTAAGTACGAACAGGATAATAACAAATATAGCTACTATTGATACCGCACTGACTGTCTTAAAGTCCTTATCTGTTATAGTGATAAGATCCTTGGTACAAGGAGCTTCACCAACTACCATTGCCTTAGAATCGTAAGACTTTACAATATCATTCACCTTACTAATCTGATTGTTAATTTCATCTGATGCTATTTTGTAATCTGTAGCAATCATCATTATCTGATAATCTTCACCCTTAAGCTCTGATACTGTCTTAGCCGGTAAGAATTCCTGTGGAATACCAGACTTAAGTGCTGTGTCAAGTCCGAGTGCGAACTGTACACCGTCTACATCACCTAACTTATCAAGCATTTCGTTAGCTGTATCTGTAGACATACTAGAGTCAGCAAGTATCATATAGATTGAATTCATATCAAAGTTTTCTTCCAGCTTCTTATTAGCCTGTGAGCAGGCAAGGTCATCTGGAAGTGTATCAGACAAATCATAATATACTGATGTATGATTCTGTCCATATATAGCAGGTCCTAATAATACAACAAAGACAATTACAAATATCCATGAGTGGTTTACTATAAATGTAGCAAGCTTATCGAAGTTTGGCATAATCTCACGATGCATTGTCTTCTCTAATGCCCTGTCAAATGTAAGTATCAATGATGGAAGGATTGTTACACAACCGATAACACCGAATACAACACCCTTTGCCATAACGATACCAAGGTCAAGACCAAGTGTGAAGCTCATAAAGCAAAGTGCAATGAAACCTGCAACTGTTGTTATAGAAGAACCAACTACGGATGTAAGTGTATTACTAATGGCAACTGCCATCGCTTCCTTGTGGTCATCCGGATATATTTCCTTCATTTCCTTGTAGCTGTGCCATAAGAAGATTGAATAATCCAGTGTAACACCTAACTGAAGTACAGCCGCAAGAGCTTTAGTTATATATGAAACCTCACCTAATAAAATGTTAGAACCCAGGTTGTATACAATTGCCATTCCTATACTTATCATAAAGAATACTGGTACAAGAAATGAATCCATAAATATAGCAAGCACGATACATACAAGAACTACTGCTATAAGTACATAAAGTGGTGTCTCTTTCTCCGAAAGATTCTTAGTATCCGTAACTACTGCTGACATACCACTTATAAAGGCCTGACCCTCTGTCTGCTCTCTTATCTGTATGATAGCATTCATAGTATCATCACTTGAAGTTGTATTATCGAAGAATATTGCAAATAAAGTTGTATCTGTGCTGTCATTCTCGAAATACTTTCTGAATTTTGATGGAACAATCTCAGATGGAACATCTTCACCAACTATTCCTGTGTAAGAAATAACCTGTGCAACGTGGTCTACATTCTCTACCTTCTTAATAAGTCTGTCAGTAGACTTCGTATCCATATTCTGGACAACGACCATCGCGTATGCACCCTTATTGAAGTCATCCATAAGAATGTCCTGACCCTGCATAGTCTCTATCTCATTCGGAAGATAATACAGAATATCGTAATTAACTCTTGTATTAAAGTATCCGATTGCAGATGGAATAAGAAGCAGGAAACTCAGAATAAGAATTGGAATTCTGAGTTTAACAATTACTTTTCCAAACTTTTCCATAACTCGCCTCATTTCTACGTCTGCGACGTAATTTTACTTTGATTGGACTGATAACCTCTCAATAATTAATAACTCTCTTAATTAATTACATTTATTATCAATTCAATACATATGACCGTGATCTCTCAAATATGACTTTTGGTCATTTTCTTTGCAAGTGTTATTCTAGCACAAAATGACCGATAGTCAATACTCAAAATGACTAAAAGTCATTTTTTTATAGATTTTTTATTTTCAACATGGTAGAATATTAATTGACAGAACAACTAATATTATGCCTGCATTAGATTGGAGATTTTATGGGAAAACTTGAGAACAACAAACAACAGAAAAGGACTTCCCTCTTAGATACAGCTTTTAAGCTCTTTACAACGCAGGGTGTTTCCAAGACATCAATTGCCGAGATTTCACAGAAAGCTGGAATTGCCAAGGGAACTTTTTATCTGTATTTCAAAGATAAATATGATATAAGAAATAAGCTCGTTTCTCACGAGGCAAGCAAGCTCTTTAAAAATGCAGTGAGTGCATTAGAGCTTCATATAAAAGAACAGCAGATTAATGACCATTCGTTTACAATTACATTTACTGAGGAGATTATATTTATTGCTGACCACATAATTAATGTGCTTAACACCAACCAGACACTTCTTACATTTATATCAAAGAACCTGTCGTGGGGAATATTTAAAGAGGCTCTTACAACCAATGTCGCTGATGACGACATTAATTTTAAAGATATCTACTATGAAATGCTTGAAGACTCTGGTCTTAACCTCAACGAGCCCGAGATTATGCTGTTTATGATTGTCGAGCTTATAAGCTCAACATGCTACAGCTCAATCCTTTACAAAGAACCAGCTGATATTGACAGGCTCAAGCCTTACCTTTATAAGGCCATTAAGGCAATTATCAATGAACATACAATAGAAGATTAGAAGATAAGAAATCCCCTTCCTTACCAGAAATATTATCTGACAAAGAAGGGGATTTGTACCACTCCACCTATAATTTTAAAATTTACTCTTAAATTTATTTTAGCTAAGACTCTCTTTTAATCACTCTTTTATATAAGTTTTTAACATTTGTGTAACATTTTTTCTTTTAAGAACTAATTTCCCAGAAGCTTATTATATATATCCCTCTTAGATACGCCCCTGTCCCTGGCTGCTGCCTTCATAGCCTCTTTTTTATCAAGTCCCTGTGCTATATACATATCAACGTGTTCCTGCTCAGACATAGTAAGCCACTGTGCCTGTGCTTCCTCTTTAAGCTCATTTCTGTCTTTTCCAGCAATTACAAGAACATACTCGCCCCTTGGCTGGTTATTCTCATAATAACTGCACGCCTCTGCAAGCGTTGTAACCATACTATTCTCATAGCGTTTGGTAAGTTCCTTGCATATAGTAACTGCCCTGCTTCCTCCTAACACCTCAGAAAGCTCTTTAAGTGTCTTTAAAAGCCTGTGTGGAGCTTCGTATATAATCATTGTTCTTGTTTCATCTTCAAGTTCTTTTAATATGTCTTTACGCTCATTCTTGTCCGCCGGAAGAAATGCTTCAAATGCAAAACGTCTTGTTGCCTGTCCCGACATTGTAAGTGCCGTTATACACGCTGCCGCACCAGGAACTGATGATACCTTAATTCCTGATGCAAGTGCCTGCCTTACAAGCTCCTCTCCCGGGTCAGATATTCCAGGTGTTCCAGCATCAGTTATTACAGCGACTGACATTCCTTTAAGCATCTTCTCAACAAGCACCTTTGCCTTATCATACTTGTTATATTCATGATAGCTTGTCATCGGCGTATTAATCTCAAAATGATTAAGCAGCTTTATGCTGTTTCTCGTATCCTCTGCCGCAATAATATCAACTTCCTTTAATATCCTTAACACCCTGAACGTAATATCCTCAAGATTACCAATCGGAGTTGCACACAAATATAACTGCCCAACTCCGCTATTATTATGAGAGCCATTAAATTCTTCATGTGCCTGCACACTATCATAATCAATATCTGTAATATTATCTTCCATACTGCTCCTCTCTTAAATTCATACTAATTGTACATTTTTAAAAGTTCTTCCGTGTAACTTCCATCGCTATTGTATACAATAAGTGGTTCTTCCACTATAAGCTGTGAACGTCCGCCCTTTACCGCCTCTATAAGCACCATATTAGCTGGCTTATCTATATGCGGATACACAAGCCTTATACGCTTTGGCTCAAGGTGGTTATTCTTCATAGAAGTAAATATATCTACAAGTCTTGATGGTCTGTGAACCATATACATATGTCCCTTAACCTTAAGGCACTTTGAAGCTTCCCTTACAACGTCCTCAAGACTGCATAGAAGCTCGTGTCTTGCGATTGCCTTGGCACTCTCAGGATTAACAATTCCGTGATTTTCATTCATATATGGTGGATTGCTTGTAACCACATTAAAAGAAGCCCCACCTAAAATATGTGAAGCTTCTTTAATATCACCTTTTACAATATTAACCTTGTCTGACAGACTATTAAGTTCAACATTTCTGACAGCAAGGTCATAACTGATATCCTGAATTTCCAAGCCTGTATACATACTGCCTGGATTTTTCGCCTGCATAAGAATTGGTATTACACCATTTCCAGTACCCATATCAAGCACCTTCTGGTTCTTTCCGGCCTTCGCAAATGTAGACAACAACACAGCATCCATTCCAAAACAGAACACATCTGTATTCTGGATTAGTCTGAGATTATCCCTGCATAAGTCATCAATTCTCTCATTGGCATTAATACCTGCATTAATCTTAGCATCAGTCATCATTAATATGGGCTTTTCCTTCCTTTTTCTCAAGCTCTTCGAGTTCTTTTAACTCTTTATCATCTATATTCATTCTGTCGTTTCTTCTCTTAGGCTTAAATCTAAGCTCAGCAACAGGATACTCTCTTATCTCTTTCTCATCTCCATCAAGTGTGACAATTACCTTAACAAGCTGTCTTAACACATTAACGCTTGATACCTCACCCTTTAACTTCTCAGGTGTAGTAACATAATCTCCCACATTAGGAAGGTTGCTGTTAAGCTCCTCGTAAGTTTCCTGCTCATTCTTAAGACAGCACATAAGTCTTCCACACACACCCGATATCTTTGATGGATTAAGCGATAAATTCTGTTCCTTTGCCATCTTAATTGACACTGGTATGAACTCTGGCATATATGTTGCACAGCACAATGGTCTTCCACAAGAACCAATTCCGCCTAATATCTTAGTTTCATCTCTTACACCAATCTGACGAAGTTCAATTCTTGTCTTAAATACTGCTGCCAGATCCTTTACAAGCTCTCTGAAATCAATTCTTCCATCCGCTGTAAAGTAGAACAATACTTTATTATTGTCAAATGTATACTCAACCTTTATAAGCTTCATTTCAAGATTATGCTTCTTAATCTTCTCAAGACATATCTTATACGCTTCTTTTTCCTTTTCCCTGTTCTTAGCTTCCCTTTCATCATCATCAGGTGTCGATATTCTGATAATAGCCTTAAGCGGCTGTACAACTGCTGAATCCTCAACCTCTCTTTCACCAAGAACAACGTGGCCATACTCAATTCCTCTTGCTGTTTCAACAATAACGTGCTGACCAACCTCAACATTATACTGTCCCGGTGCAAAGAAATATATTTTGCCCACCTGCCTGAATCTAACACCAACAACTTTAGTCATCTATTTTTAATCTCCAATCCTGCCAAATATTAATTCCTAACATCAGCCAATTATTCACTAACTGCCTACATATCCTCTTTCATAGCCATAATAAGAAGTTCTATGCATAAGTCAAAATTAACATTGGCCTTAAGTCTTACCTTTACTTTATCTATAGAATTAAGTATATCCTGAATTCCTTCGTATGACATAACCTCAGCCTGCGATTTGATAAGCGAAATCTCATCACTAAATATTAGATAATTCGTATCATTGGTACTCTTAAACATAAGCACGTCCCTGAACCACATAGCCATAAGATCAAGATAATCGTCTATTGTAAGCTTGTAATTAGTCACATCTTTAACAACTGCCATTATGTCTGCCGCCGTCATATCCTTCACATTCTTGATAACGTGCATAACATCATTCTTTAAATGTGCGAATTCCGTACTTTCTATAATAGTCTTAGCACGTCCAATCTTACCCTGTGCAAAATCAGCCGCAAACTTACGTTCATATTCTGACACGTCATAGTTATCCTTAAGATAATCCATAACTACGCTTTCCTTTAATGGCTTTAAATCAAGAAGCACACATCTTGATATAATAGTCTGTAAGAAAATGTCTGCGTTAGTCGTAAGAAATATAACAATACCATACGCTGGTGGCTCTTCTATAGTCTTAAGAAGTGCATTCTGTGCCTGCACTGTAAGCTTCTCAGCCTCATCTATAATGTATATCTTATAACGGCTTGAGTATGGTTTAATAAGCATATCTGATATTATCTGATCTCTTACATCATCTACACCTATACTTGCAGGCTTCTCGTGTCGTACCCATATTATATCAGGCTGATTGCCTGACTCTGTCTGTATACAGGAATGACATTTATTACAAGGCTTATTATCGCCTTCTGCCTCACACTGTAATGCTTTTGCAAATATCTTGGCAATCATCTTCTTTCCAGCACCAAGCCCTCCATTGATAATGTAAGCGTGTGATACCTTATCTAATTTAATTGCGTTCTGTAAATGCTCTTTAATTGTATCGTATCCATAAATATCTGAAAATGTGCTCATTATATACTCCAATCTTATGCTGATATATCAAGCAATAAACCCCTGATATCATCAATTCTTCCTACAATCTCAAGATGATTTTTCTCTTCTTTAACAAGTTCTCCTGCCAGCTCATCAAGATTCTTATCCACAAGTTTAACAATACCATATACTCTGTGTCTGCCTCGTCTATCAAGAAAGTTCTCTCTTGAGAACTTATGGGAACGGTTAACAACCTCGTTAAGAAATCCCTTAACAAGCTCCCTGTACTTTCGCATATCCTTAATATCCATATGCTTTGCAATCTTCTCACCCTGCTCAGTAATCTGTTCCATCATACTGCCAAGCTTTTCCTGAAGATCCTTTTCTTCTATATTACTAATAAGAGTAAACTTAAAACTACTGTCCGTACTCTCTGTATTCTTCACCTGCTGAACTGAAGATGATGTCTGTATATCATTAATCTTTATATCCATAACTTTACTCTCTTTCGTGTCCACCATCATATAATTGTATCATATAAATATCATTAAGACAATTCAAGCCAACTCACTCTTACTGCATTTATAAAAGCTGCTGTTTAATTGCCTCTTTGATGTCCCTTATACAATCCTCTATTGTTCCATCGTTGCTAAATCTCTGATTAATTCCGGCTTCCTTAATCTTTTCCTCCGAGAAATCTTTACTGTCTGCAAGAAAACGCCTGCACATTTCCTCATACTGTGGTACTTCCTGCTTCTGTTCCCTGTTGATAGCTCTCATAAGCCTTATTCCATCATCGACTTCTATATATATCGGTAATATTGCATCTTTTCCAAAGTATGCACAAAATTTATTGTAAGCCTCAATAGTACCTATAACAATGTACTTGTCACCGCTTCCAAGCCTGATCTGCCCATCATCAACTGTAAAATACTTCCACTCTCCATACACTGTGTTATATATCCGCATCTCTATTACTTTATCCGCCGCTTCAAGCTCCAATGCCTTCTCATTATCTACATAATAATACTCTACACCTTCTTTTTCTCCAGCTCTCATAGGTCTTGTTGTATACATAATAACAGTCTTAAGATTTAGCTCCTTATCACCAACTAAAGCCTTAAATATATTATCTTTACCACTTGAACTTTTTCCCATTAAAAATGCTATCTCAGGCATAACAAAGCTCCTTCTTTTACACCTACAACCTCCAGACCTGCCTCACCGGCCGCCTGAAGTATTGCAATAATCTTTCGTGTAATAACCTCTCCCGGACATAATATCGGTATTCCCGGTGGATATACATACACTGACTCTCCACTTATCTTACCATATATCTTCTCATTATTCATCTGAATTTCATCACAACCTGATAAATCACGCCTGTTAAATGCTTGTGCAATTGTCAACGCCTGCTCATCCCTGAAATCAGCAACATTTATCTTATTACCATTATCCTCATCATTAATTAAAATCTCATCTTTACTTCTATTATTATATTTACTCCTACTCTCATCTATTTCTTCGTCTATCTCCTTTAATGCCGCAAGAACTCTATTATCTAATTCTTCGTCTATCTCTTTTAATGCCGCAAGAAATCTATCATAATACTCCTGCGAGTCAAATATTGATGTCATCGCTATCACATACTTTATAGATGACATTTCAAGCTGGATTTTATATTTATAAAATAAAGTGTCATATAACCATTTTGCATCTTTATATCCTAATACAAGCTTTGATATGTCATCCGTCTTTATTAACCTGATATGCTTTAATTCTGACAATCCATTTCTTAAAATAGTGAGCTTATCAACATATTCAGCAAATAATTTATCACCGTCATTCTTAACAATGCTTAAGCTTCTTGCTATGGAAGACATTAATATATACGATGGACTTGTCGACTGGTATATGTTCCAATACCTTCTTATACGTTCTACATCAACTATTCCATAATTAATATGCATAATCGCTGTCTGTGTAAGTGATGGAATGGTCTTATGCACACTGTTAATTACTACATCAGCCCCACTCTTAACTGCTGACTGAGGAAAGCTTTCTGAGAAATTAAAATGTGCACCATGAGCCTCATCAACAATCAATGGAATATTATATTGATGAAGATACTCTGCTATTGATTTAATATCAGATACATTTCCCTCATAAGTTGGTGATGTAAGTATCACGGCTTTAATATCATTTCTGTCATGGTCTGAGCTGTATTTATCCACAATGTCCTTAATTTCTTTTAATGTTATCCCCTTATAATACCCATATTCCTCATCATATTCTGGATAAATATACACAGGATTCAGTTCATTGAGGATAACTGCATTATAAACTGATATATGACAGTTTCTTGCCATTATAACAACATCATTTTTATGGGTAACTCCGCATATTGCCGACATATTACCTGCAGTGCTTCCATTTACCAGATACCAGCTCTCATCAGCTCCATAAAGCTCCGCCGCCTCATCAAACGCATCTTTAATAATAGTTTCGGCATTGTGCATATTATCAAAACCATTAATCTCCGTTATATCTTTCTCATATGGATTTCCCATATCACCCATATATAACTCAATTAATTCTTTATTTCTCTTAGCCCCCGGCATATGCATAGGTACTATATTTTCATCTTTATATTTATCTAACTTAGACAATATATCATTATATTTAACATTCGGTTTAATGCCTGAATTTTTATTTGTAGTTCCTGCATTGCCATTCAATAATATATCATCATATTTAATATCCTTATTTGTAGTTCCTGTTTTATCCGATTTTCCCGTTTTATCTAAATTCATCTTTATACTCTTATCTCCATTCCAATTCATTGTTACACTCTCATCTTTTATTTACTGTTATTTATTATTGGGATACAAAAAAACCATAGATACTACATAACGTAATACCTATGGTATAAATAAG
>UMHB01049928.1_pt1 | contig 23601 bp, 18 predicted proteins | sample 1965441 | NCBI WGS metagenome assembly UMHB01 (sample SAMEA4836089, study PRJEB28245) | human gut metagenome | biome: gut microbiome; material: fecal sample | place: Denmark | collected 2008 | reverse complement strand
TGCTCAGCGGTGAGATCACGCTGGAGGAACTGGCAGATGAAGCCGCCGCGTCCGGCAACGGGGAACAGGAGGCATCCGCCAGCGCTCCGCAGCAGGAGACAGGTGCGGCTTCCTCCCCGGCAGGTTCTTCTGCTTCTTCGGGGAGCGCTGCCTCCCGGACGGAGAGCAGCAGTACAGCGTCCTCCAGCAAGCAGGAGACTGCCGGTACAGCCAATTCCGGTACAGAAAAACCGGCGTCCTCCTCCGGCAAACAGGAGGCCGGCTACGAGGCCGAGGTCAAGGCACTGCTGCGGCAGCTGTACAGCGTCAAGGCACGCGCCGAGGCAGAGCTGAACAGCTGCATTGCCGGAGCAAAGGCAGAGTTCAAATCGCTGCCGGAGTCTCAGCAGACACAGGCGCGCAAGATATCCATCGTGCTGGCCAGAAGCGGCAGACTGTACGCGATGCAGGCCTCCTACGACAGGGAAGTGGGGAGCATCGTCAGCCAGATGCGCGCCATTCTGACCGCCAACGGCCAGAGCACCGCACTGGCGGATCAGGCCATGGCCTCCTATAAGGCACAGAAGAGCGCCATGTACTCCCGGCTGACCGCAAAACTGTACTCCTGACCCGCAAAACGACCCATGACCACCCGCAGCACATCTCCCGGGCACCGACCGTGCTGGAGAAGGGGCTGCGGGTGGCTTTGTTTTGCCTTTTTGCTGTAATATGGAGAAAAATGCCAAGGACATGGAGGAATGACTCTGCGGCAGAGACGCTGCCTTTTACGCCGACAGGGGAGGGCGGATTGTACGCGCCAACGAAACAATCCCCCAAAAGGCCGGAAAAGTAGCACTTTTACCTACGAATATACAGGAAATTTGTATAAAGTATAAGATTTCACTCATGCTTTGCTATAATGAAGTGAATTATTTTCATGTAAATTGACAAAAATCGTGGTTATCCTTATAATAAATAGAGTGTTTCTCGGGTATGGACGATGGTGTTTGTGCAACCGCAAGATGCCATCGTTTTATTATTCGCTTTTCTGTCCGCGTGCCAAGGACAGACGTCCGCTATGTGTGAGGCTGGCGGACTGCGGGAAAGTGTGGCTCGGCCTGAGAGCAAAAATAGTAATTCATTGATAGGATTGGAGTGGCATCAAACGATGGCAAAGTACATCATCAAGCGTGTCGCAATGGGTATCTTCAGTATCTTCATTGTGGCTACGGTTACCTTTTTTGTCATGAACCTGGTCCCCGGTGGCCCGTTCGTGGCAGAAAAGTCCATCAGTGCCGCTGCTCAGCAGGCTCTGGACGAAAAGTATGGTCTGGATAAGCCGCTGGGTGTGCAGTACGTCAACTATATGAAGGGCCTTCTGCACGGCGATCTGGGTCTGAGCCTGCGTCAGCGCGGACGTACCGTGAACCAGATCATTGCCAGCAAGCTGCCGGTGTCCTGCCGTCTGGCAGGCATTGCAGTGGTTGTGGCTCTGTGCGTGGGCATCCCGCTGGGCTGCATTTCGGCCTATAACCGTGGTAAGTGGCTGGATAACCTCATTATCGTGTTTGCAACCTGTGGCATCGCGATCCCCAGCTTTATTTCCAGCGTGCTGCTTTTGTACCAGTTTGGTATGAACATGAAGGTGCTGCCCACCGTTGGTCTGAACAGCGCAGCCGCCTATATCATGCCGGTCACCGCACTGGCCATCTATCCCTCGGCTTATATCACCCGTCTGATGCGCTCCAGCCTGCTGGACGTTATGGGTCAGGACTATATGCGCACCGCACGCGCAAAGGGCGTTTCCCAGTTCATGATCCTGTTCAAGCACGCACTGCGCAACGCCATTCTGCCTGTCATCACCTACGTCGGCCCCATGCTGGCCGGCCTGATGACCGGTTCCTTCGTGGTGGAAAAGATCTTCTCCGTGCCCGGTCTGGGCCGCGACTTCGTGTCTGCCATCACCAACCGTGACTACACCATGATCATGGGCACCACCATTCTGCTGTCCAGCATGGTCATTATTGCAAACGTGATCGTGGATATCCTGTACAAGATCATCGACCCGCGTATCAAGCTGAAGTAAGAGAGGAGCGATTTTCATGGAAAACATTAAAAAGAATCCGCTCAGCCTGCAGCTCAATGCGGAGGATTTTCTGCCCGCCAGCAATGAGGAAAAGCAGAGTCTGGTGGTCATGCGCGAGAGCGTCAACTTCTGGAAGGACGGTATCCGCCGCCTGAAGAAAAACAAGATCGCCATGGTCAGCTTTGTGTTCATCATTGCCATTGCTATCTTTGCCTACATTCTGCCCGCCGTGTGGCCCTACAGCTACTCCGAGCAGGTGAAGGGCAGCAACAATCTGGCACCGTTCGAGTACTCTGCCGCTGAGCAGGCCCGCATCGATGCCGGCGAAAAGGTGTTCCCGCACATTCTGGGCACCGACCGTATGGGCCGTGACTTTGCGGTGCGTATCATGATGGGCACCCGCGTCAGCCTGTCTGTCGGTCTGATCGCCTCTGTGCTGGTGCTGATCATCGGCGCTACCTACGGCGCAGTTTCCGCCTTTGCCGGCGGCTGGGTGGATAATATCATGATGCGTATTACAGATATTCTGTACACCATCCCCGATATTCTGCTGATCATCCTGCTGGGCATGGCCCTGAAGGACCCGCTGGACAAGCTGTCCACACAGCCTGGCTTTAAGTGGATGCAGACGCTGGGCCCCAACATGATCTCCATCTTCATCATCTTTGCTCTGCTGTACTGGGTCGGCATGGCGCGTATCGTCCGCAGCCAGATCCTGATCCTGAAGGAGAGCGAGTATGTTACCGCTGCCCGCGCACTGGGCGCATCCAGCGGCCGTATCATCAAAAAGCATCTGCTTACCAACTGCATTGGTACTCTGATTGTTACCACCACCCTGCAGATCCCGGCTTCCATCTTTACTGAGAGCTACCTGAGCTTCATCGGTTTGGGTGTTGCAGCCCCGCTGCCTTCTCTGGGTTCTCTGGCTACCGATGCCGTCAAGGGCATGAACACCTACCCCCATCTGCTGATCGCTCCCGCACTGATGATCAGCGTGATGATCCTTGTGTTCAACCTGTTCGGCGATGGCCTGCGCGATGCCTTTGACCCGAAGCTGAAGAATTGATGAGGTGAACAGAAATGAGCGAGAAAATTCTTGACATCAAAGAAGAACGCCTTTCTTTCTTCACCCCTGCGGGCGAAGTAAAGGCACTGAACGGCGTTTCCTTTACCATGAATCAGGGCGATGTTCTGGGCGTTGTGGGCGAGTCCGGCTCCGGTAAGTCGGTCACCGCCTACTCCGTTATGGGCCTGACCGCTTATCCCGGCAAGCTGGTGGGCGGCAAGGTGTGGTTCAACGGCCACGAGATCGAGAACATGAAGGAGAAGGACTTCCGCAAGATCCGCGGCAACGAGGTTTCCATCATCTTCCAGGACCCCATGACCAGCCTGAACCCGGTGTACACCATCGGCAACCAGATCGTGGAGGTCATCCGCCTGCACACCGATAAGAACAAGGCCGATGCATGGGCACGCGCCAAGGAGCTGCTGGAGCTGGTTGGCATCAATGAGCCCGAGAAGCGCCTGAAGCAGTACCCCCACGAGCTGTCCGGCGGTATGCGCCAGCGCGTGATGATCGCCATTGCACTGGCCTGTGAGCCCAAGCTGCTGATCGCCGACGAGCCCACCACTGCACTGGACGTGACCATTCAGGCACAGATCCTTGAGCTGATGCAGGATCTGCGCAAGAAGCTGGGCATGAGCATCATCATGATCACCCACGATCTGGGCGTTGTGGCTTCCATGTGCGAGAAGATCGCCGTCATGTATGCCGGCCACATCGTGGAGTACGGCACCACCGACGAGATCTTCTATCAGCCGGGTCACGAGTACACCAAGGGCCTGATCAACTCCATCCCCAAGCTGAACACCGCAGAGCACGAGCGCCTTGTGCCTATCGAGGGTACCCCTGTGGACCTGCTGAATCCGCCGGCAGGCTGCCCCTTTGCGCCCCGCTGCAAGAACTGCATGAAGATCTGTCTGAGCAAGATGCCCCCGCGCACCGAGCTCAGCGATACCCACTATACCTACTGCTGGCTGCAGCAGAAGGCTGCATTTGAGAAAGGGGAAAAGGCAGAATGAGTGAACACAAGACGCTGGTTGAAGTCCAGCACCTGCAGCAGTATTTCCCCGCCGGCGGTGTGGGCAAGAACCGCAAGTATGTTCAGGCTGTGGATGACGTAAGCTTTGCCATCCGCAAGGGCGAGACCCTTGGTCTGGTAGGCGAGTCCGGTTGTGGCAAGACCACTACTGGCCGCACCCTGCTGCGCCTGTACGAGCCCACCGGCGGTAAGATCTACTATGACGGCAACCTGCTGTTCGATAAGGACAACAAGATCGCAGTGGATATGCTGCCCTATCGCCGCCGGATGCAGATCGTTTTTCAGGATCCCTACGCAAGTCTGGACCCCCGCATGACCATTGGCGACATCGTGGGTGAGGGCATTGATATCCATCATCTGGCCGAGAACGAAAAGGACCGCCACGATAAGATCATCGCCCTGCTGGAGCGCGTTGGTCTGAACAGCGAGCACGCAAACCGCTACTGCCACGAGTTCTCCGGCGGTCAGCGTCAGCGCGTGGGCATTGCCCGTGCACTGGCTGTGAACCCCGAGTTCATCGTTTGTGACGAGCCTGTTTCCGCACTGGACGTTTCCATTCAGGCACAGGTCGTCAATATGTTCGAGGATCTGCAGCAGGAGATGGGTCTGACCTACCTGTTCATCGCCCATGACCTGAGCGTTGTGAAGCACATCTCCAACCGCATCGGCGTGATGTATCTGGGCAAGATGGTGGAGCTGGCCGACAGCTACGAGCTGATCACCCATAGCATCCACCCCTACACCCGCAGCCTGATCTCCGCAATTCCGGTGGCAGACCCCATTACGGCCCGCCAGTCCAAGCGTATCGTGCTGCAGGGCGATGTGCCCAGCCCCCTGAACCCGCCGTCCGGCTGCCGTTTCCGCACCCGCTGCCCCTATGCAGACGAGCAGTGCGCCAACGAGGTGCCCGAGTTCAAGGAGGTCTCCACCGGCCACTGGGCAGCCTGCCATCACCTTGACCGCGTGAAGTGAGAACACTTCACACTAGTAAAAGGTGAAAGCAATTCAACTTAGCGCTGAAATGTTGTCACAAAATGGTTACAGTCCAGGTTTTGGACTTGTAACCGGCATGAGAACGCATTATAATCATTCGTGTTCCTCCGGTGTACATTTGCACCGGATCGAATATAGAGGCGGCTGGGGGAACCTGGCACACTCAAAATTTGATACAAGGGAAGGATATTATTATGAAACGCATTTCTCGTCGTAATTTCCTCAAGGTTGCAGGCGTGGGTGCCGCTGCTCTGGGTCTGGCAGCCTGTGGCGGCAGCAAGTCCGGTTCTACCGCAACCTCCGGCACTGCTTCTTCTGCTGGTTCTTCTACCGGCAGTGTCTCTACCGCTGGTTTTACCGTCCAGTACGGTTCTAACCCCGAGACTCTGGACCCCGCTCTGAACAGCGCTGTGGATGGCGGCAACACCATCATCACCGTCTTCGAGACCCTGCTGATCATCAACGAGAACAACGAGGCTGTCCCTGGTCAGGCTGAGAGCTGGACCACCAGCGAGGACGGCCTGACCTGGACCTTCACCATGCGTGACGGCCTGAAGTGGAGCGATGGCACCGACCTGAACGCTAAGGACTTCGAGTACAGCTTCAAGCGTATGGCTGATCCTGATACCGCTGCTCCCTACGCAGAGACCTGCCTGGGCATGATCGACGGCTTTGAAGAAGCTGCCGGTTTCCCCGATGCAGACGGCAACCCCACCGTGGAGCCCAACCTCGATGCTCTGAACGTGAAGGCAAGCGATGACGGCAAGACCCTGACCATCGTTCTGGCTTACCCCTGCTCTTACTTTGATAAGATCGTTGCCTTTGCTGCTATGAGCCCTGTGCAGAAGGCTACCGTTGAGGCCAACGGCGATGCATGGTGCACCTCTCCCGATACCTATGTGTGCAACGGTCCCTTTATGATCACCGAGTGGACTCCCTCCGAGCGTATCGTTCTGACCAAGAACCCCAACTATGTTGGCGGCTGGGATAGCTCCAAGATCGTTTCCGAGAGCATCACCCTGCTGCTGCTGGAGGACTCCTCTGCTTCCTTCGCTGCTTATAACAGCGGCGAGGCTCAGCTGATCAAGGATGTGCCCACCGACGAGATCCCCAGCCTGACCAAGGCAGAGGATGGCGGCGACTTCTACGTTGACACCATTCTGGGCACCTACTATGTCAGCCTGAACCTGAAGCGCGATGCCTTCAAGGATGCCAAGGTCCGTAGAGCTCTGAGCCTGGCTATCGACCGTGACTACGTTGCCAACACCATCATGCAGGGTACCTACTCCACTGCTGACAGCATCGTTGGCCCTGGCATCGTGGACGAGAACGGTTACTTCCACGACAATGGCAATGCTCCCTACATCTCTGCTGACTACGAGGCTAATCTGGCCGAGGCTAAGAAGCTGCTGGCTGATGCTGGCTACCCCAATGGTGAGGGCTACCCCACTCTGGAGTACAGCACCAACGATGCCGGCTACCATGTGCCTCTGGCAGAGTACCTGCAGCAGGCTTGGAGCGATCTGGGCATCACCCTGACCATCAGCAAGATGGAGTGGTCCTCCTTCACCGCCGCTCGTCGTGCAGGCGAGTACGATGTTGCCCGTAACGGCTGGGTCATGGACTACAACGATCCCTCCAACATGCTGGATCTGTTCTGCTCCGGTAACGGCAACAACGATGGCAAGTACTCCAACCCCGAGTTCGATGCTGCTATCGAGGCTTCCCGCGTTGCTGATGTCTCCGAGCACTTTGCACAGCTGCACAAGGCTGAGGACATCCTCATGGAGGATACCGGCTGCCTGCCCATCGCTTACTACAACGACTACTGGCTGCAGAGCCCCGCTCTGAAGGGCACTTGGCACAGCCCCTACGGCTACTGGTACCTGCAGTACGGCTACATCGAGGAGTGATCTCTCCTGTGGGCTGCGTAGCGTAAGCTGAACCGTAACTTTTAAGCACTGAGCACCCCGCTGACCGGAAACGGCTGGCGGGGTGCTTTTTTGCTATTACCCTGCAAAAAAGACGAGTGCTCGGTTTTGTCGAGCACTCGTCTTTTATATGTAAACCAGATTGAAAAGGTACCAGCTTACACCGCAGCCATGGCGGCCAGAACGCTTTGCCAGCTCTTGCTGCGTGCGGCAGGCACCGGGGCGGGGCGGGTGCGCTGTGCAGCCGGGACACTGTGACCGGCTGCGGGGGATACGGTCAAGGCAGGGGAGGGGCAGAAGAACACAGCCGTGTCCTTTGCCAGCCACTGCGCAGCCAGTGCGGCGGCCTGCGGGTCAGACTGCAACGCACGGCGCTCGTTCCCGGCCAGAAAATCAGCCAGCCAGTACAAAATTGCGGCCAGCGGCAGGCAGGGGGAAGCGTCCTGACTCCAATAACTCCAGCGTGCGCCGCGGCCGAGGTGGCTTTCGACTGTGATCTGTGCGCCGGTGCGGGCATTCTGCGGGATGACACCAACATAGTTCGTGCCGGCGCGCTGCCCCAGTTCCTCCACAAGGCGCTGGGTGCGGGCGGCATCCAGCCGATCCTCCCGGCAGTAGGCGCGGAAGTCGGTCTGGCTGAGCAGGCTGTCGGCACTGGACGGAAAACGTCCGGTCAGCTGCCCATCGGCATTGTGGCACAGCTGCCAGCCCTTGCGGAACAGCTGAAAATTCAGGCAGCGCCGCCCCATGGTGGAGTAGCACACAAGGGCGCTCTGCTCCCCGGGCAGCTGTTTTACTTCAAGATAGGCATCGTTGCCGCAGGTGTCCTGCAAACGGATGGTGAGCAGCAGCTGTGCACCGGCGTGCAGGGTGGACATGGCGTTGTGCATGGCGTCAAAATAACGGGAAGCGTCCATGATTGATCTCCTTCCTAAAAAGCAAACAGCGAAACGTTGTAAAAGCACCAGCCGGGTGATCGGGCCGACAGGCTGTATAAAACTTCTCTGAACGTAGTATAGCATACTTTTGAGGAAAAAACAACTGCAAGTTTCTTCGAAACGACAAAATTTTGCAAAAGCTTATGGCATGGAGCAAACAGAAGTTCAAAGCATGGTTGTGCTTTATGATAATCGGTTGTGAAAAATGACCCCTGCGGGAGATGCCGGCTAAGGCAGGAGTTGCTCCCACAGGGGTCATTTTATATTTTTCAATCGCCAAGCTCCCGGATCTCGTTCTGGATCAGCCGTCCGGCTGCGCGGGCAAGCTGATCCATGCCGCGGATGCGCGCCATATTTTTGCCGTAGATCTGCGTGGCGGCACCGGCGCTGCTGTCCTCGCCCATAAAAACGGCAGACACCCGCACCCCCTGCCGCTGCAAGGTGCGCACCTGCGCGGCGGTATCGGTAACACCGGCGGCGTCCTCGTAGGCGCAGCCCAGCGGGTTCTCTGCTGTGGGCGGAATGCGGCGGCTGTCGTTGGGGCTGGCATCGGTCAGCAGGATCATCAGGTGACGCGGGGCGGGGCCGGGGGCATACCGGATCAGATCGCCCGCAGCTCGCAGTGCCAGACCGTCCCGGTTCCAGCCTGAGGCGAAGTACCGGAAGATGTTTTGCCGGTTCTTGTCCGCAAAGCCTTTCAGCACCCGCAGTACCGTGTAGCCCCGCAGGCTGCTAAAGGCGCTTACTCGCACCGGAATACCGCAGTTGGCCAAGCTTTCGGCCAATATGACGCCCTGCGCTGCGATTACCTCCTGACAGTGCAGGCGGGAGGCGGAGGCGTCCAGCAGCAGATCTACCGTAAAGGCAGGGCAGTTTTCCTCCTCCGGGCACAAAAACACTCTGTTATCATTCAGGTAAGGGGCGCGCCACACCCGCCCGGCGCACAGGTTGCCGCTGCGTGCCACCCGCTGGTCGGGCTGCTGATGCACCAGAATACAGTTGCGGATCTGTTCGGTAAGGCGCAGCACCACGCTGCGGTGCAGCTCTTGATTTTTGGCGTAGTAGGCACGGTTGCGTTCGGCCTGCAATTCGGCCTGCTGTGCCAGCTGCCGCGCTTCCGGGGTGGGTGCCTGCGCCGGGCTGGGTACACCGGCACTGAACCACAAGTGACAGCCCAGATGCACTCCGGTGCACAACTCCTGCTCAGTCTTGCGTAGCTGCTCCGGCGGGTAAAAGCAGCGCCCGAAGCAGCTTTCAATGTAGGCGCGGTCCTGCGCGGCGCGCTGCTTCAGGGTGATGTTTGCCCGGCGCTTGTCCACCGCCAGCCCGCTGCCTGTGGCATCCACCGCGCCGGAATGCTCTACTGTCACCCGGTCGGTCTTGATCATCTGGGTGGGCATGGTTTTGGTAGCAAGCTTTGCCCAAAAGCCTTGCAGCCGCAGATGCAGCGCGGGCTTCTGACGTACCTCGCCGTCAAACAGGGCAAATTTTGCAAACAGCGCCAGCAGGTCGTTTTTGAGCTGTGCTGGTTCCGGTACGGCCTCCGGCTCCAGCGCAGCGGCAAGGCTGCTCTCGTAAGGGGTCATGACCGGGGCGGTGTGTCCCAGCACCTTGCGCCAGCGCGCAGCCTGCATGGTGTACACCAGCTGGTTTTTCGCCATCCACTCCTGCCGCGAAAGCTTGTACTGGATGGCAAAAAAGTAGTCCGCGTGGGCAAACCGCAGCGCCTCCAGCACCGGGCGGCGGGGCAGCTCCAGCCGGTATGCGGCGTTTTCCAGATATAGCCACGCCATATCGTCCAGCATGGGCTGGCGCACATCGCCCTCCCAAGCGGAAAAAATGTCCCGGATCAGCGCATCACCGTAGTATTTGTGCACCAGCCCTACGATGCAGTTCATGTAAAAATCAATAGTGCCGTCCGTGTTGCGGGCCAGAAACAGCGGCTCGAAGCCGTAAGCTCCGGCAGCGGCCCAGACCTGATTGGCCGCACGCCGCTCCTGTGCGGTGTAGCTTTGGGCATCCATCAGGCAAACAGCTTTCCGGCATCCAGCTTGGCCGGGATGCGCGCGGCAATCACGTCCCGGATCAGCCCCTGCTCGTAGGAGTCAAAGGCCTTGTTGGTGATGCCCATATCCAGCGCCGCCCCGGCCGGGATGCCCCTGCGGATCAGCCGTAGCGCGTCCAGCATACCGCGCAGATCCAGCGCTTTGGTGGAAATCTCGGCACTGTCGCACTTTTTCTGCAGGTCCAGAAACAGCAGTGCAAACTGGTGCACATATTTTGCCGAAAGATCCGGGAACTGCGCCCGCAGCAGCTTTTCCAGATTATCTTGGGTGATGGTGGGCATCTGCACCACTGCAAAGCGGGAGGTCAGTGCCTCGTTCAGCTCCCGAGTGCCCGCGTAGCCGTAGTTCATGGTGGCAATAAAGCGGGTCTCCTCGGCCAGCGGGATGCGGTCGTAACCGGGTACGTCGATGGCGCGGCGGAAGTCCAGCACCGCGTGCAGCACCGCCAGCGCCTCGTTTTTGGCCATGTTGATCTCGTCCAGCACGCCGAAGCCGCCGCACTGTGCGCAGCGGTACACCGGCCCGGGACGGAACACCACCTGCCCGCCCGCAAAGGTATCCATGCCGATCAGGGAGGCGGCATCCATGTTTACATGAAAAGAGATGTCCCATGCGGGGCGGCCAAAGGCGGCGGCAAGGTTTTCTGCCAGCACGTTTTTGCCGGTGGCCTTTCCGCCGGCCAGCAGCAGGTTTTCGCCGCAGAGGATAGCCGCCAGCGCCTGCTCCCACACCTCTTTGCCGTAGTAGGTAAAGGCAGGGGCGGGGATACGCGGGCGCAGCGCCTCACTGAGCGGATGGGCGGCGCGGTATTCCTGCACCGCCGTAAGCAGGGCGGGGTCTACCCCTTCCTGCCGTAAGGTATCCAGAATATCCGACATTTGTACAAACACCTCGATCTTGTGACCGGGCGGGAATGAACTGCCCGGTTCCACGCTTATCATAGCACAATCGCGGCCATTTGTGTAGGGGGCGTGCAGGGCAAAAACACAAAAAGGGGCAGCCCCAAATGGGGCTGCCCCTCTTCACATGAAAAAGAAGAAACGCTTAGAGGATGCCGGAGAACTGCGCTTTATCAGGCGTTCTCCAGACCAGCCATCTGCTTGACAGCCTTCATGGCGAAGGTCAGGGTACGACCCATAGCCACACCGGCCATCAGGCAGGGGTAGTTGTTGGCAAAGAAGCTGCCGGACATATCGCCGGTGATGTACAGACCCTCCATGGGCTGATTGTTGGTGTCCAGAGCCTGACCCTTTTCGTTGATGGCGATGCCCTGCTCAGTGGTCAGCAGGGAAGCACCCAGCCAGCAGCCGTAGAAGGGCGCGGTGCGGATGGCGCTCAGGCGGTAAGCGGGTTTGCCGAAGTCCTCGTCGTTCTGCTTGTCGTACAGCTCGTTGTAGCGCTCCACGGTAGCAAGGAAGGTGTCCTTGGCAGCACCGGTAAAGCCCATCTTGTCAGCCAGCTCGTCCAGCGTATCGCACTTGAACAATGCACCGGCCTCGATAGCCTCGTCCATCTTGCCCTGAATGTACTTCTCACCGCCGTTGCGGGTCTGGGCAGAGCAGCCGATGGTGTGGAAGCGCTTTGCATCCTCCAGAATGTTAGCATCGCAGATCTGTGCGTAGACGCGGCCCGGCTGGTGGGCGGCAGCGTAGACGATATCGTTATAGGGGCAGCTCTCGTTGGCAAAACGCTTGCCGTTGCGGTTTACCTTCAGGAAGGGCTGAGTACCGGGGTTGTACTGGCGGATCTTACCGGGGAAAGCCTTGCCGCCAAAGGCGGAGTCGCTGTCCACATAACCGGCATCCACACCGGGGGCTACGATGCCGCGGTCAAACAGCATGGGAGCGGCTTCCTTGTCCAGATTAGCACCTGCCCACACTGCGGCGCGGATGCCGTAGCCCTTGTCGGCGGGGGAGTAGGAGCAGGCAGTGGTCACGCTGGTGCCCAGCGGGTCCAGCTGCTCCATCATGTAGGGGTTGCCGGGGAAGCCGCCGCAGGCCAGCAGCACGCCCTGATTGGCGTTGTAACGGATGAAGTGGTCATCCTCGGTGCTCTGGGCGATGACGCCGGTAATGCGGCCATCGCTGTTCTTTTCCAGCTTGGCAAGGCTGGTCTTGAAGTCTACGTCGTAGCCCAGCTCCTGAATGTACTGCAGCAGCAGCTCGTTGCGGGGCAGACCGGATGCGCTCTCGCTGGCCATGTAGTTGTGCTCCTGCACAGGGTAGAGGTAGTCGGTGTTGTGCTCGGCATTCTCTGCGGGCCATGCAGCCTCGCTGCCGGAGGTAAAATCGCACACCCAGCCGTACTTATCCTCCAGAATGCTGCGCATGAAGTCGTGCATGGCGGCAGACTCGTTGATCCAGGTCTTGACAACGCGCTGATCGCACTTGCCGGAGGCGTAGCGGGAGATCTCGCTCAGCAGTTTTGCCTTATCGGTGGCGGGTTCGCCAGCCTCCTTAGCGGCAGCAGAATCAACAGCGCCGTACCAGTGACGGGTGTCCTGCACGTTGGCGTTCTGCTCGATAACACGGAAGTTCAGGCCGTTGGCAGCCGCATAGGCGGCAGCGAACATACCGCCGTTGCCAGCGCCCACGATCAGGATATCGGTGTCCACGGTCTCGGTGATGGCAGCCTCGTCGATGTCAGGCTCTTTGCCCAGCCAGTCGTTCTCATCGCCGGTGGGCAGCTGCACGCTGGAGACCACGGCCTCGCCCTTTGCCTGTGCGTAGCAGCTCTTGGCAGCCTTCATCACGGCGTCGGAGGTGATGGTAGAACCGGAAACACCGTCGATCTCGGCAGAGCCGGCAGCCAGCAGCTGCTCGCGCAGCTCGTCGGCAGCGGCAGCGCCGAAGGAAGCGGTCTCGCCGGAGGTATCCACCACCACGTCGGTGACAGCACTGTCGGAGAAGGTCATAGTGACCTTGACGGTAGAGGAAATGCCCTCGGCAGTGCCCTCGTAGGTGCCGGGGATGTACTGGCCGGCAGCACCGGAAGTGGAAGTGGAGGCAGAACCGGAAGCGGCATTGCAGGCAGCCAGAGCACCGGCGGTCACACCGCTCATGGCGGCGGCAGCGGCGATCTTGATAAAGCCCTTACGGGAAATCTTGTTCATAGGTATGCTCTCTTTCTTTTTGTTCTTCTTTGTGTTCCTTCTTATCGTGCAGCAAAGTAAAAGGCACTTTGCGGAATCCTTAACAATTGTAGCGTAGAAGGGTGCTGTTTACAATTCATATTTTTTATATTATAATTTAGGCAAACCTAATGTATTGCGGGAGGGAGAAAAGCATGAACGAGAGCGCACTGGAAGGCTTTGTAAAGATCGTGGAACTGAACAGCTTTTCTGCGGCGGCAGAGGCACTGTATCTTTCCCAGTCGGCACTTTCGCAGCAGATCCGCACGCTGGAAGGGCAGCTGCAGTTCGAGCTGTTCCAGCACGTGCCCCGCCGGGTGGTGCTGACCCCGGCGGGACAGGATTTTTACCCCAAGGCAAAGCAGCTGGTGGCTCTGTATCAGCAGGCGTTGCGCCACGCCCGCGCGGTGCAACAGCAGGAAAAACCGCCGGAACGGCATCTGGTGATTGCAGGCTGCCATGAGGCAATGCGGATGTTCGCATACGACTTGTTTTCCCTGACAAGTGACTTGTGCCTGCAGTATACCTCCATTCTGGGGTGGTGTGCCAACCGCAGCGAGGTCTGGCGCAGCCTGAAAAAAGGGGAGATGGATCTTTCCTTCCAGCTGGAAAGTGCAGAGTTCTACGCGCAGGGGCTTACCTTTGTGCCGCTGTTCTATATGCCAGAACTTTGCATCCCCATCCACCCGCCCGCTGATATGCCGGTGGGCAGATTGACCTTGGAACAGGCATTGCAATATCGCTGGCTACCCATCAAGGAGATGTACCAGACTGTCTACGAAACAAGCCTGCTGCAGGAGGGAATGGACCGAGGGGTGGAGTTTACGCCGGTGGGCGGTATCCGCAGTGCGGCCTACGGCGACCCAGCACTCAAGATGGTCCCGGCGGTCTATTACCGCAGGCCGGACCTCAGTTTTGTGCGGGTACTGGACTGGGGCAGGGGACACCGCTTCGGCGTTGTGCTGGGGCAAAAGCGCGAGGATCCGGTAGTGATGGCCTATGTCCGCGCCTTGCAGCAACAGCTGCCGTCCCTCTCGGAAAAGCTGTTCGGCCTGAAGCTGGAACCGGTGGAGGAATCATAAAGAAAAGACGAAAACCCTCTCAGGCACCGACAGATGTAGAAAAGCTCCCCCCTCTCGGGGGGAGCTGGCATCGCGCAGCGATGACTGAGAGGGTAAAACAAAGAGCACCTATTGCCCTAAAAAGGCGACAGGTGCTCTTTTTGCAATTATATTGTGACGACAGGTGCTTTAATCCACCACGTCCTCAAACTGGCTGTTGTACAGGTCAGCGTAGAAGCCGCCTGCCTCGATCAGCTGGTCGTGAGTGCCCTGCTCCACAATGTCGCCGTCCCGCATCACAAGAATGAGGTCGGCATCGCGGATGGTGGAAAGGCGGTGGGCGATGACAAAGCTGGTGCGCCCCTCCATCAGGCGGTCCATGGCGGTCTGGATGCGCTGCTCGGTGCGGGTATCCACACTGCTGGTGGCCTCGTCCAAAATCAGGATGCGGTTATCTGCCAGAATGGTGCGGGCGATGGTGAGCAGCTGCTTCTGGCCCTGACTCACGTTGGAAGCGTCCTCGTTCAGCTCCATCTGGTAGCCGCCGGGCAGGGTGCGGATAAAGTGGTCGGCGTTGGCTGCCTTTGCGGCGGCGATAACCTCTTCATCGGTGGCGTCCAGCCGGCCGTAGCGGATGTTCTCCATGATGGTGCCCTTGAACAGCCATGTGTCCTGCAGCACCATGCCAAAGCCCTCGCGCAGGGCGCTGCGGTCAAAGTCCCGCACATTGTGGCCGTTCAGGGTGATAGAACCGGCATCCACATCGTAAAAGCGCATCAGCAGCTTGACCATGGTGGTCTTGCCCGCACCGGTGGGGCCTACGATGGCTACCTTCTGGCCGGGCTGCACCGTGCAGCTGAAGTCGTGGATAACAGTCTTGTCCGGGGTGTAGCCGAAGCGCACATGGTCAAAGGTGACCTGTCCGTCAATGTCGGCGGGGTCGGCGCGGCGGGCAGGGTCGGCCAACTGCGCCTCCTCCGGCTCATTCAAAAACTCGAACACCCGCTCGGCGGCAGCGGCCATGCTCTGCAGCATATTGGATACCTGCGAAAGCTGCTGGATGGGCTGGGTAAAGTTTTTGACATACTGGATAAAAGCCTGAATATCGCCAATGGTGATAACGCCGTTTGCAGCAAAAATGCTGCCCACGATGGCCACTGCCACATAGCCCAGGTTGCCCACAAAGTTCATGATGGGCATCATAAGGCCCGAGAGGAACTGGCTCTTCCATGCGGATTCGTACAGCTTATCGTTGGCGGCGTTGAAGTCTGCCAGTACCACGGCCTCCCGGTTGAAGGCCTTGACCACGTTGTGGCCGGCGTAGACCTCCTCGACCTGACCGTTGACCACGCCCAGCGTGGCCTGCTGTGCCTTGAAGTACTTCTGGCTGAACTTGACCACCACCAGCACCAGCGCCAGCGATACCGGTAAGATCAGCAGGGCAATCAGGGTCATGCGGGGACTGATGGAGAGCATCATCACCAGCACACCGATCATGGTGGTCACGCTGGTGATCAGCTGGGTGATGCTCTGGTTCAGGCTCTGGCCCAGTGTGTCCACATCGTTGGTGATGCGGGAGAGCACCTCGCCCACGGTGCGCTTTTCAAAGTACGCCAGCGGCAGGCGGTTGATCTTTTCACTGATCTGGCGGCGGAAGTCGTAGCAGACCTTCTGAGAAAGGCCGGTCATCAGCCAGCCCTGAATAAAGCTGAAAGCGCTGCTCAGCAGGTACATCCCCAGCAAAAACAGCAGGATGCGGCCGATATACACAAAATCAATGCTGCCGGTGCCGCGCAGCCGGGCGATCCAGCCGGTGGCAAGGGCGGTGGTGGCTTTTGCCAGCACCTTAGGGCCTGCAATGTTGAAGATGGTAGAAAGAATTGCAAACAACATGGCTGCCGCAAGGGGCAGCTTATAGTGGCTCATAGTGCGGATGAGCTGCCGCAGCGTGCCTTTAAAGTTTTTGGCGCGCTCGGTGGTGGGACGTCCGGGTCTGGGCATATCACTCACCCTCCTTTTCTGTATTCAGGGTATCCAGCGCCAGCTCCTTCTGGCTCAGCTGGCTGCGGGCGATCTCCTGATATTCCGGGCAGCTGACCATCAGCTGAGCGTGGGTGCCCTTGCCCACCAGCCTGCCTTCGTCCAGTACAAGGATCTGGTTTGCGTGCAGCACGGTGGAAATGCGCTGTGCCACAATGATCACAGTGGCGTTGTCGGTCTGTGCCTTCAAAGCGCGGCGCAGGGTTACATCGGTCTTGTAGTCCAGCGCCGAGAAGCTGTCGTCAAACAGATAGACCTTGGGATTTTTGGCAATTGCCCGGGCAATGGAAAGCCGCTGCTTCTGGCCGCCGGATACGTTGGAGCCGCCCTGCGCAATGGGACTTTGATAGCTTTCGGACTTTGCCTCGATAAAATCAGTGGCCTGTGCAATGGCGGCGGCTTTGTGCACCTGTGCGTCGGTGATATCCTCGCCGCCGAATTTCAGGTTGCTGTCAATGGTGCCGCTGAACAGCACACCCTTCTGGGGCACATAGCCCAGCAGGTCGTGCAGCTGTGCCTGTGGCATCTCGCGCACGTCAATGCCGTCCACGGTCACCCTGCCGCCGGTCACATCGTAAAAGCGGGGGATGAGGTTGAGCAGGGTGGACTTGCCGCAGCCGGTGGAGCCGATGATGGCGGTGGTCTCGCCGGGCTTTGCGGTAAAGTTGATGTGCTCCAGCGCATCGCTGTCCGCACCGGGGTAACGGAAGCTCACATCCTCGAACTGCACCACGCCCTGCCAGTCGGTGTGCGCCTGTGCGGCCTTTGCGATGGCTTCGTCCGGGTCGTGGATGGAGGCTTTGGTGCGGATGACCTCGTCAATACGATCCGCAGCCACACCGGCGCGGGGCAGCATGACGGCCACCATGGCCAGCATCAGGAAGGACATGACGATCTGCATGGTGTAGGTGATGAATGCGATCATTTCGCCCACCTGCATGTTTCCGGCATCCATGGCCTTGCCGCCGAACCAGACGATGAGCAGGCTGGTGCCGTTCATGATCAGGGTCATAAAGGGCATCATAGCCACCATAGCGCGGTTGGTGAACAGCTGGGTGCCCATCAGCTCCCGGTTGGCCTTGTCAAAGCGCTGCTCCTCAAACTTTTCGCGGCTGAAGGCGCGCACCGGCATGATGCCGGTCAAAATTTCGCGGCTGACCAGATTCAGCCGGTCCACCAGCTGCTGCATCACCTTGAATTTGGGCATGGCAACGCTCATCAGGAAGAGCAGCAGCAACAAAAGCAGTGCCACGTCCAGCACCACGATCCAGGAAAGGCCGCTGCTGCTGCCTACAACGTGCAGCACGCCGCCAATGCCCAGAATGGGCGCGTAGGCCACCATGCGCAGCAGGATGACGCAGACGAACTGCACCTGCTGGATATCGTTGGTGGTGCGGGTGATGAGGGAGGCGGTGGAGAAATTCTCGATCTCCGCATTGGAGAAGCCGATAACGCTGGAGAAGGTCTCCCGGCGCAGGTCGCGGCCGATGGCGGCAGATACCCGGGAGGCAAGGAAGCCCACGGCCACAGCCACGGCTACCATCAGCAGGGTGAGCGCCAGCATCTGGCCGCCCACCCGGAAGAGGTAACCCATCTGCACATCCTGCGCAACGCCCTGCGCCTCGTATTCCAGCTGCACCAGCAGCAAAGACTGGCTTTTCAGGTTTTCCAGCAGGGTGCTGTCCAGCTGGCTCATGGCACCGTCCAGCTGCTTTTGCAGCATACTGCGGTCAAAGCCGGGCATTTGGCTCATGGCGGCAAACTGGCTGCAAACGGTGTCCAGATTCGCTGCCGTAGGGGTGACGGTCTCAGTGTCCGCGTCCGCAGCGGCAGAGGGCGTCTCGGCAAGGCCGGTCATGCCCATACTGTTCTGCCCGGCAGGGGTGTTGGCGGCCTGTGCGGCAGCCATATACAGCACGATGTCCGGGGTGGTCACCGCATCTTCCAGTGCGGTGCGCTCGTCTTCGGTCAGGTCGGAGCGCAGCTGCAACACGCCATCGTCCTGCAGGTAGTACTGGTAGGCGTTTTGCAGCTTCTGCGCATCCTCCTCGCTCATCAGCAGGCTCAGCGCGTCCAGCGTACTCTGGCGCACCGTCTGGGGCAGAGGGCTTTCAATGCCGCCCTGCTGGATGCCGGTGTCCACGATCTTGCTGGTGTAGTCCGGCAGGGCAAGGTCGCAGTACGCCTGCACGAACAGCAGTGCGAACACCACAAGGCAGACCGCCCAGTGCCGGGCCAGCTGCTTAAAGATCTTTGTCATGGTTCGTTTCTCCCTTCGGGTCAATGTTGCGCGCGGCATTTTCCGCAAGAATGGCATCCATCAGCGCGCCGCGCAGCGCGTCCATCTGGGCTACCTGCTCCGGCTCTAACCGTGCCAGCACACTGGCAAAGTAGTCGCGCAAAGCCTGCTCACACTGGTGGCACAACTCGTACCCCTTGGGGGTGATGCGCACCAGCGTTTTGCGGCGGTCGGCGGGGTCCGGTTCCCGCACCACAGTGCCGTCCTGCTCCATGAGCCGCAGCCCGCGCGAGACCGCCGGCAGCGGCTGACGAATCTCCCGGGCAAGGTCAGAGACGTAGATGGCGCCGTCCTTTCCGTGACAGTTGATGGCGTGCAGCAGGCCTTCCAGCATATTGAAGTGGCATTTGGGGCAATCGGCCAGCGCCGCCCGCATCCCGGCCTTGGATGCTTTGCTCAGCTGCCCGATATAGTGGCACATCCCCTGAAAGCTGGGGGTGCTTGGCTCGGACACGACAGTCCCTCCTCATTTGCATTTTTCAAATACTTAACAGCTGTTAAGTATTAACGCCTGATAAGCATATCCCTTTTGCTGCCGGATTGCAAGGGAATAGGGAAATATTAAACAAAAATTCACAAAAAACTTGTAGGTTTTGTCAATGCGCAAACCGGCTCTCGCTGCATAGAAATAAAGGACAGGCAGAAACGGAGGGCGCGGATGGAGCAGGGATTCCAAGTGTTGTTACAGGTATTCGGCGGATTGGCGCTGTTTTTATATGGGACGGACAGCCTGTGCAGGGCAGTACAGCAGGGAGCGGGCAGGCGTCTGCGCAGCCTGCTGGCGCGGTGCACCGCAAACCCGGTGGCAGGGTTGCTGACTGGTGCTGCGGTAACGGCGGTGCTGCAAAGCAGCTCAGCGGTCACGGTCATGGTGATTGCCTTTCTGGCGGCGGGGCTGTTGCAGCTGCGGCAGGCGGTGCCGGTGGTGTTCGGAGCGAACATCGGCACAACGGTCACGGCGCAGCTGCTGGCGTTCCGGGTGGAAAGCTGGCGGTATCTGCTGCTGTTTGGCGGGGTGCTGCTCTGTCTGGCCTGTAAAGGCTGGCGGGGCCGCTGCGTGGGCGAGGCAGTGTTCGGCTTCGGACTGCTGTTTGAGGGCGTCACTGTGATGCGCAGCGCCATGGAACCGCTGCTGCAAAGCCCTCTGCTCCGGCTGGAGCTTGCCCGGGTGCAGCAAAGTCCCATGCACGGGCTGCTGGCGGGCGTCTGCATGACCTTAACGGTGCAAAGCAGCTCTGCCACAGTGGCGCTGCTGCAAAGCATGGCGGCGCAGCCCGGGGCAGACGGCGTGCACAGCCTGCTGGGGCTGACGGCGGCCATTCCCATTTTGCTGGGGGATAACATCGGCACCACCATCACGGCGGTGCTTGCCGCCATCGGGCAGGGAAGAGACGCCAAGCGGGTGGCGGCAGCCCACGCCATTTTTAACCTGAGCGGAGCGGCGGTGTGCTGCGCACTGCTGCAGCCCTTTGCGGCGCTGGTGCGGCTGTGCTCGCCCGCAGGGGTGGAGTGCGCCGTGATCGCCCGGCAGATCGCCAACGCACACACCTTATTCAACGTACTGTGCGCGCTGGTGTGGCTGCCCCTGACCGGGCAGATGGTGCGGCTGGTCTGCGCGCTGCTGCCCGATAAAAAACGACCGCAAGAACGGTTGTAAACCGGAGCGGGGAATGGTATACTGAAGCAGACGATACTATTATATATAAAGGACGGAATGCAATGAAACGGAAAATCGGCAGGCTGTGCATGGTGCTGGGCGCGGTGCTGATCTTATGCGCCGCCGGGTTGCTGGGCTACAACCGGTGGGATGCCGCCCGGGCAGAAAAGGCTTCGCAGGAAGTATTGGGCGAGCTGGAGCAGACCATGCAAAAGACCATTACGGAGCACCAGCAGGAAAACGAGACTGCAGCCCCGCAGCCGGTGTTGGACCCGACGCAGGAGATGACCACCGTGGAGGTGGAAGGGCGGGACTACATCGGGGTGCTTTCCATCCCGGCGGTAGAACGGGAACTGCCGGTGATGGCGCAGTGGAGCTACGCCGGGCTGAAGATCGCCCCCGGGCGGTACAGCGGCACCACCTATGGCGATGATCTTGTGATCTGCGGCCACAACTACGCAATGCACTTCAGCCCCATCAAGTGGCTGGCCATCGGCAGCTCGGTCTATTTTACGGATGCAGACGGTCTGCGCTGGAGTTACGAGGTGGAAAGCGTGGAGACTTTGCGCCCCACCCAGATCGAGGAGATGACCACCGCTACCGAGACGGACAGCTGGGATCTGACCCTGTTCACCTGCACCTCCGGCGGCGGTTCCCGCTACGCGGTGCGCTGTGTGCGGAAAGGCTACCCCGTCCGGGTGACGGACGCGGCAGAATAATGCTTTGCACAGCAGGATGATTTGGAAGGGCTTCCGCTTTGCTATAGCCATTATCAGCGGAAAATTTATTTTTAATTTCGGGATAGCGGAGCGTCTGCGGACGCTCCGCTATCCCATTTTCACAGGAGGGGGTCGTGCCGGAAAACGGCAGCTCCGGTGCTTGTTTCTTGAGGAAACGCGGCGCTGCGGGGACTGCCAAAGACCTGATCTCCGAGGAAGATGGCCGCGTACGGCGTGAGCAGACTGGGGGATCATACGCTGTTTTTTACGCAAAAAGTCCGCAAAAACCTTTGAAAGTCCTTTTTATGGTATCCGAATTGTGCGATACTGTGTTCACCGGGAAAGCCCCGGAACAAAACAGAAACACAGGAGGGAAACACCATGAAGGATTTTGAGCTGCGTTATGTGGGCAATCATGTGGAGGTATACACCGGCAGTGGTGTGTTCCTGTTTTCGGCCGACACAGTGCGCGAGGCCATGGAAGAGCTGGCCGGGTAAGCGGCGGCATATCGCATCTGGGAAAGCTGAATGTAAAATGTATGTAAAATAACGGAAATCTTTTTGTTTGCCGCCCGGAAATATGTTGCGGAATGTGTAAAAAAAGTAACTTTCCTGTAAAATAAACCTTGTTGAGACGCCCCCTTTGATGGTATAATAAAAGTAAGCGGCTTCCGGAACAGGGCAGGCGCTGTGCGTGCAAGGTTCCGGCGGCTGTGTGCTGTAAAGGATTAAAAGGGAAGTTTCATATTAGGAGTATCGTTATGGATATCACACACATTACCTCTCTGCTGGGCGGCGTTGCGCTGTTCCTGTACGGCATGTCCATCATGGGCGCCGGTCTGGAAAAGCTGGCAGGCGGCAAGATGCAGGGCGTATTGCAAAAGCTTACCTCCTCTACCATCAAAGGCGTGATCTTCGGCACACTGATCACCGGCGTCATCCAGTCGTCGGCTGGTACGGTGGTTATTTGTGTCGGTCTGGTCAACTCCGGTATCATGACACTGACGCAGTCGGTAGGCGTGATCATGGGTGCAAATATTGGTACTACGGTAACAGGTCAGTTGATCCGCATGGCGGATATCTCAGGCGACAGCCTGTGGCTGACCTTGATCCAGCCCAAGACCTTTGCCCCCGTGGTGGCGTTTATTGGCTGCATTTTTTATGTGTTCCTGCGCAATGCCAAAAAGAAGAATATCGGCCAGATCATGCTGGGCTTCGGCATTCTGTTTACCGGCATGAGCTTGATGGATACCGGCGTTGCTCCCCTGCGGGAGAGCGCCGTCTTTCAGAATCTGTTCGTCACCATGACCAACCCCATTCTGGGTGTTCTGGTGGGCGTGGTGGTCACCGTGATCATCCAGTCCTCCTCCGCTTCGGTGGGTATTCTGCAGGCACTGTCCAGCACAGGGCTTGTCACCTTCAGCTCTGCCATTCCCATCATTCTGGGTGCACATATCGGTACGGCGTTCACCCCGCTGCTCACCATCGGCGGATCCTCCAAGGATGGTAAGCGGGCAGCGCTCATCCACCTGTACTTCAACGTCATCGGCAGTGTGATCCTGCTGGCGCTGATCTATGCGGTGCAGTTCACCATCGGCATCCCCATGTGGGGCGATGTGATGAACAAGAGCTCCATTGCAAACATCCATACCTTGTCCAGCGTATGCGCCATGCTGCTGTTCCTGCCTTGTAGCGGAGTGCTGAGCCGCTTGGCGATGCTCACGGTGCCCAGTAGCGTGGAGGAAGCACAGGAGCTGAGCATGCCGGTGCTGGACGAGCGTCTGTACAAGAGCCCGGCAGTGGCCTTGCAGCAGGCGAAGAATGCGGTGATCAAGATGTCCCGCCGTGCCGCCCGCAACGTGGGTCTGGCTGCGCCGCTGCTTTTGAAGATGGACGAGGAGACCGTGAGCGCCATTAAGGTGCGCGAGAACCTGATCGACCGCATGGAGGTGGAGATCACCAACTACCTGATCAAACTGACCGATCAGGAGCTGGGCGACGACGAAAGCCACGCGGTGACCGAGCTGCTGAACTTTGTTACCGAGTTCGAACGCATCGGCGACTATGCCGTGAACATCATGGAAAAGGCCGAGGAGCTGTACGACAAGGAAGCCAGCTTCAGCGAGAGCGCCAAAAAGGAACTGCAATTGCTGGATGCCGCATTGGAGCGCATTCTGGCGCTGACGGACGAGGCCTTTGAAAACGATGATGTTCAGAAGGCTGCACAGGTGGAGCCGCTGGAGGAAATCATTGACGTGATGGTGGAGCGTCTGCGCGACCAGCACATCCGCCGCCTGAAGGACGGCATTTGCTCCATCGATACCGGCGTGGTGTTCCTGGATGTGCTGAACAACGCCGAGCGTATCTCCGACCACTGCTCCAACATTGCGGTGCGCATGGTGGGCATGGAGGCCGGCGATGATTACGACTCTCACACCCTGAAAAACATCATGCACCACAGCCCCAGCAAGGACTATATGCTGGAGTACGAACAGTGCCGCAAGGAATACCTTGTGCCGCTGGAAGAAATGGAAGCCTGAATCATATAAATGCAACGAGCCGCTGCACATCGTGCAGCGGCTCGTTGCATTTACTCCCCC
>UMHB01034162.1_pt1 | contig 23623 bp, 20 predicted proteins | sample 1965441 | NCBI WGS metagenome assembly UMHB01 (sample SAMEA4836089, study PRJEB28245) | human gut metagenome | biome: gut microbiome; material: fecal sample | place: Denmark | collected 2008 | reverse complement strand
GGCTGAGTGTTCCAAAATTCCCAAAGTACAGAAGCGCTTCATCCTCTCCCGGATGAGGCGCTTCTGTGCTTTCCGGAACTTTTTTTCCCGGCACCCCTTGCATCCCGCCCGCCGGTGCGGTATGCTTAACCAATAGAGCATTGCAGAGGGAGGGAGACCCCGGATGGACATGGAAGAGATCCGCTACCTGTTGGGCGGCACGGTATTCGCGCGGGCCAAGGCCTACACGGACCGGATACAGGATCTGAACTGCGAAGTGGCCGGGAACGGCGTGCGCCACCTGAGCGCCGACGTGCGCGGCGGCGGGCGGAGCCTGTACCAGACCCAGGTCTGGCTGCGGGAAAACGGCAGCTTTGTCAGCGCCAGCTGCTCCTGCCCTTACAACGAAAACGGCGAGGGGCCCTGCTGCAAGCACATCGGCGCGCTGCTGATGTGGGACAGCGAGAGTCAGGGCCTTTCCGGCAGAGCGCCGCAGAAGCCCTCGGAGAGCCCGGAGAGCATCCCGGGCGTGGTGCGGGGCACGGCCAACCTGCAAACGCCCCAGCCTGAGGAGCCGCCCCGCAGGGACAGCTATGCCTCCAGCCTGGAAATGCTGTTCGGCAAGAAGTGGCGGGGCGAGGAACCGGAATCTGACTACGAGGCACGGCGGCTGCTCCGGGCCTATCAGGAGGGAGCACTGGCCGAGGTGGACGGCGTGACCGGCCACGCAGAGCTGCGCCCCCACTCCGCAGAGCTGGAGCCGGAGCTGACCCTGCTGCCCGGGGAGCTGCCCTGGCTGCGGCTGCGCATCTCGGCAGACGGCGGGCGGCAGTATGTGGTAAAGAGCATCCCGGACCTGCTGCGGGCCGTGGAGAAGCACGGCTTCATCAGTTACGGCAAGGCGCTGGAATTCCAGCACAGCTGGGAGGCCTTTGCCCCGGAGGCACAGCAGCTGCTCCGCCTGCTGCGGCGGCAGCTCAGCGCAAAGGAAGGGGCCGAGGCGGCCCTGCGCAGCTACGGCAATGCGCCCCGCAGCGGGCCTGCCGGGGGCATCCCGCTGAACGGCGAGATCTTTGACGGTCTGGTGGCCCTCTATGCCCCCACCGGCAATCTGGGCGGCTACACCCTCAAGACCGGCATCCCGGCCCTGACCATGCGGGTGGAAAAGCGCCGGGGCGGCGTGGAGGTGTCCGTGACCCCCGCGTTGGGATGGAAAACGGGTTTAGACAACGACTATTTATACAGTGAGGATACGATCTGGCAGCTGGACCGGGCCGAAAGCGCCCGGATGCGGCCCGCCCTTGAGGCGCTGTGCGGCAAGAGCCTGTTCTTTACCACCGGGGATGCCACCGCCTTTTGCAGTTACGTTCTGCCGGAGCTGGGCAGCAGGGTGACCATTGAGGACCCCGAACGCCTGCTGCTGAATCAGATCCCGCTGGAGCCGGTGGTGCAGTTTTACCTTGACGCGCCCACGCGGGAAACGGTGCGGGCGCACCTTGAGTTTTTGTACGGCGAGGACCGCGTCACACCGGAGGAACCGGGGCCTGCCGGTCTGCTGCGGGATGCCCGCGCCGAACAGCGGGCCGGGCGGCTGCTGGGGCGGTACCTGGAGCCGGGGCCAGACACCATGGGCAACGGCCTTGCCGCCCACTACGATGCCTATGAGGAGGATGAAGTCTACCGCTTCCTCGATGAGGGCATCCCGGCCCTGCTGGCTGAGGGCGAGGTCTACCTGACCGATGCCTTCCGCAGTATGCAGGCCGCGCCGCCGAAGATCTCGGTGGGGGTGTCGGTGCACGGCAGCGTGCTCGACCTGGAGGTGGACACGGGGGAGTTCCCGGTGGGGGAGCTGAAAGCCCTGCTGAGATCGCTCCACCAGAAAAAGCGCTACCACCGCCTGCGCGATGGCCGTCTGCTCCGGCTGGACGATTCCATGGAGGTGCTGGACGAGCTGAACGAGACGCTGGAGCTTTCCGGGGCCAAACTGGGCCAGGCCCACGCCCGGCTGCCCCTGTACCGGGCCCCCAGTCTGGATTGGGCGCTTTCGGGGCAGAACGGCATCCGCTTCAACCGGGACGATGCCTTCCGCCAGCTCAGCCGGAGCTTCCACGCGGTGAAGGACAGCGAGTATACACCACCCACATCTCTACAAAAAGTTTTGCGAAAATACCAGCGGGACGGCTACCGCTGGCTCCGCACGCTGGATGGCTACGGCATGGGCGGCATCCTTGCGGATGATATGGGTCTGGGCAAGACGGTGCAGGTGCTCAGCTATCTGCTGGCCCTCCGGGAGCAGGGCGGGAACCCCCTGCCCAGCCTCATCGTCTGCCCGGCCTCGCTGGTGCTGAACTGGGCCGAGGAATGCCAGAAGTTCACGCCGGAGCTGAACTGCGTTGTGGTGGACGGGGATGCCGCCCACCGGGCCCAGCTGGCCGAGCAGTGGGACGGGGCCGACGTGGTGGTGACCAGCTACGACCTGCTCCGCCGCGACGAGACCCTGTACGAGAACCAGAAATTCTACGCCTGCATCCTGGACGAGGCCCAGGCCATCAAGAACCACACCACCCAGAAATACAAGGCGGTGTGCGGGGTGAACAGCCGTGTCCGCTTTGCGCTGACCGGCACCCCCGTGGAGAACCGCCTGGGCGAGCTGTGGAGCATCTTTTCCTTCCTGATGCCGGGCTACCTGCCGCCCTACAAGAGCTTCTGCAGCCGGTTTGAAAAGCCCATCACGCAGGAAAACGACCCGGCGGCGGTGCGGCGGCTGAACCAGCTCACCGGGCCGTTCATCCTGCGCCGGATGAAGTCCGAGGTGCTGAAGGAGCTGCCCCCCAAAACAGAGAACGTCTACCGCATCGAGCTGGAGGAGGAGCAGCGCAAGCTCTACCTTGCCGCCGTGGTGGATGCCCGGGAGAAGCTGCGGGCCGCCAAGCCCGAGGACAAGATGGCGGTGTTCGCCGTCCTCATGCGGCTGCGGGAGATCTGCTGCGACCCCCGGCTCATTGCCGACAACTGGACAGGCGGCAGCGCCAAGCTGGATGCCTGCATCGAGCTGGTCACCAGTGCCGTGGAGAGTGGGCACCGCATCCTGCTGTTCAGCCAGTTCACCTCCATGCTTGAGCTGCTGGCCAAGCGGCTGGACGCGGAGGGCGTGAGCCACTTCACCCTGCAGGGCTCCACCCCCAAACCGGTGCGTGCCGAGCTGGTGCGCCGCTTCAACGGCGGCGAGGCCAGCGTGTTCCTGATCTCCCTGCGGGCAGGCGGCACCGGCCTGAACCTGACCGCTGCCGATATCGTCATCCACTACGACCCGTGGTGGAACGTGGCAGCCCAGAATCAGGCCACCGACCGTGCCTACCGCATCGGCCAGCAGAACCCGGTGCAGGTGTACAAGCTCATCGCCCAGGACACCATTGAGGAAAAGATCGTGGAGCTGCAGCAGGCCAAGCAGGATCTGGCCGAGACCGTCACCGGCAGCGCGGATGGTGCCATCCTGCGCATGAAGCCGGAGGAGCTGCTGAATTTGTTGGAGGGAACCGAATGATGCAATACGCCCTATTTGCCCGGCCTGTCGTGACCATTTACGACCTGCCCCAGACCACCAAACAGAGCGAGGCGGGCCTTGTTTCCACCATCGGGGACGAGGGCCTGTACGGTCAGGCCTGTCAGGTGCGCACCGCCCCCGGCGGCGTGACTGCCGAGGGAGTGCCCCTCTCCCCGGAGGTGGCCGAGGTGGTCACCTTTTACGGCTACCACGGCTTTGTTCGGCGGGATGCGCTGAAATTTGTCAGCGAGGATGCGCTGCGGGCCTACCTGCCCCAGCCGCTGGTGCTGGTGGGCCGTGCCACCGATGTGCTCAGCCTGCCCAAGGTGCAGGGGGTGCGGATGCTGGAGCTGGAGCGGGGCTGCCTGCTCTGCCGCCTGCCCGAACCGCCCGAGGAAGCCTTGGCCCACACCGGCTGGGCCAAGGTGGCCCTGCTGGATGGCCGCACCGGCTATGTCCGGGACGTGGCGCTGGAACCGGTGCGGTTTGAGATGACCGCCGTGTTCTCCCAGCGGGAGGGGCTGGCCTTTGATGACGCGCTGGCCGAGGCCCGGAATATTACCGCCGGGGAGCTGGTGCCGCAGGCACTGCAGGCGTGGTACGACGGCAGCGAGGAAGCGTTCCGGGATGCCGTCTGCGCACAGGCGAAAAAGTATCTGGGCACCGAGTACCGCTGGGGCGGCAAATCGGGCCGGGGCATTGATTGTTCCGGCCTTGTCAGCAGCGCCTATATGCAGTGCGGCGTGCTCATCTACCGGGATGCCAGGATCGTGGAGGGCTGGCCCATGCACCAGATCCCCTTTGCAGACAAAAAGCGGGGCGATGCCCTCTATTTCCCCGGCCATATCGCCCTTTACCTTGGCGAGGGCCGCTACATCCACTCCACCGGCGCGTCCGCCAGCGGCGGCGTGGTCATCAACAGCCTTGACCCCGCCGACCCGCTGTACCGGGAAGATCTGGTCAAGAGTCTGTATGCGGTGGGGAGTGTGTTCTGAAGGTGAAACCCCACCGTCATTGCTTCGCAATGCCACCGCCCCTAGTAGGGGCGGCCTTGGCAAAAAGGAAAGGCTTTCCGCCATGCCAAGGGCCCCACTATTAGGGGGGCTGGCACGCGAAGCGTGACTGGGGGGTTAACCCCGCCAGCTGCTGCGAAGGGGCAGCATCCCGGAGAGGCTTGACATAAAAGCTGTTAAGAAAGGACATGAACGATGAAAGTCTTTGATCTACATTGTGACACCCTGAGCGAGCTGCGGCGCGCGGAGATGCGGGGCGACGGGCAGACCTTTGCCCGCAACAACGGCCACATCGATCTGGAAAAGCTGGAGAAGGGCGACTACATGCTCCAGTGCTTTGCCGCCTTTGTGAATCTGGCCGACCCCACCCCGGGCGCGGACCCGCTGGTGACGGCGCTGGAAGAGATCGACGTGTTCAAGCGGATGATGGAGCGGTATTCCGACAGGATCGCCCCTGTCTACCGCCCCGAGGATATCCGCAAAAACGCCGAGGCGGGCAAGATCAGCGGAATGCTGACCATAGAGGAAGCAGGCTGCTGCAAGGGCAGTCTGGGCGTGCTACGCCGGATGTACGAGCTGGGCGTGCGGATGATGACCCTGACCTGGAACCACGAAAACGAGCTGGCCAGCCCCAACGTGGTGCCCGGCAACGGCCCCATCTGGCCCTGTATGCCCAACACCGAGACCGGCCTGAAGGAGAAGGGCTTCGAGTTCCTGGCCGAGATGGAGCGCCTGCACATCATTGCCGATGTGAGCCACCTGTCCGATAAAGGCTTCTGGGACATTGCGGAGCACAGCACCCGCCCCTTTGCGGCCAGCCACTCCAACTGCCGCGCCCTGGCTCCCCACTGCCGCAACCTGACCGATGAGATGATCCGGGTCATGGCGGAAAAAGGCGGTCTGGTGGGCCTGAACTACTGCGCGGGCTTTCTGGATGACCAGCCCAGCCCCGACCTGTGCCGCAGCACCACGGCCCTGATGGCCAAACACGCCGCCCATTTCAAGCAGGTGGGCGGCATTGAGATCATCGGTCTGGGCAGTGACTTTGACGGCATCGGCGGCAAGTTGGAACTGAGCGACTGCTCCAAAATGCCCCTGCTGGCCGATGCTCTGCGGAAAGAGGGCTTCACCGAGGATGAGGTGGAAGCCATCTTCTTCCGCAACGCACAGCGTTTCTTTGAAAACAACCTGTAATCACCGTTGGTATCTCAGAATTTGTTGAATTTGTTGATTTTGTTGTAGTTGAGAGAACACATGCAACAAAAACAACAGAATCAACAAAAATAATGTCTTAACGGTAAGGATAAAGTATAACGGAAAGTATAGAAAAGTTGAGGGATTCCAGATGGATCAGAATATGACATTGGAAAAGCGCATTGCCGCCGAGCTCTATTCCTATCAGGGCAGGATGAGCGTTTTTGTGGATGACCTGCGCGGCAGCACGGTGGAGATTGGTGCCGACGAGGAGTTTGAGACGGCCTCCACCATCAAGGCGTTCATTCTGGCGGTGCTGTATCTGCAGGCCAGCCGGGGCAGGGCTGACCTGGAAGAGGAGATCACTTACGAGGCCAGCCAGTTCGTGGACGGCTCCGGGATGCTCCGGGCCCTGGGCGTGGGGGCAAAGCTCAAGGTGAAGGACACCGCCACCATGATGATCATCTGCTCGGACAACATCGCCACCAATATGATCATCGATTACCTGGGGCTGGACACCATCAATGCCTGCATCCGGGAATTGGGCTTTGGGCACACCGTCCTGCACAACCCCCTCCACTTTGACCGCTACGACAAGCTGGGCACCACCACGCCCCGGGACTACGCCGCCCTGTTTGCGCAGGTGGCAAAGGGTACGCTGGTCAGCAAAGAAGCCAGCGCCGCCATGCTGGGCATCTTCCGCCAGCAGCACTACAACACCATGCTGACCCACGATTTCCCCCAGTTCTATCTGGACTGCGAGGAGACCGGCGAGCCGGAGCTTATCTGGGTGGCCAGCAAGAGCGGCAGCATGAACGCCTGCCGCAACGACGGCGGCATCATCCACACCCCCTACGGCGAGTATGTGATCGTTCTGATGAACAAGGAGTTCCATGACATCATTGAGTACAACGACCACCCCGCCATGGTCTATGGTGCCCGGGTGTCCCGGATGATCCTGGATCAGATCCTGGCCTGCGAGGGAAAGCTGTATCTGAAGTAAACGAAAGAGTAGGAAAGTAGAACGAATGGAAATTACATTATCATTGCCAATGCTGCTGTTTCTGATGCTGATGACCGGGTTTGCGGGTTTTGTGGACTCGGCGGCGGGCGGCGGCGGCCTGATCAGCCTGCCCGCCTACCTGTTTGCGGGCCTGCCGGTGCATTACACCTACGGCACCAATAAATTCAGCGCGGCCTGTGGCACCACCTTTGCCACGGCGCAGTTCTTCCAGAAGGGAGCCATGAACATCCGGGTCGGCCTGCTGGCGGCTGTGGGCAGCTTTGTGGGCAGCGCACTGGGGTCCCACATCGTGCTCCTGCTCAGCGATCAGGTGCTGCGCACCATGATGCTCATCATCCTGCCGGTGGCGGCGGTGCTCATCCTCTGGCGGCGGGACCTGCCCGACGAGAACCGGGACGACGGCACCCTGAACGCCAAAAAGGCGGTGCTGGCCCTTGCCATCGGGCTGGGCATCGGCCTGTACGACGGCATCTTTGGCCCGGGCACCGGCACCTTTGCCATCATCGCCTTTACCACCCTGATGGGCTTTGACCTGCGCACGGCGGGCGGCAACGCCAAGGTGCTCAACCTTGCCAGCAACTACGCCAGCCTGGTAACGTATCTTTCCAGCGGGCTGGTGGTGTTCTCCATCGGCATCCCCTGTGCCATCAGCGGCATTGTGGGCAATCTGCTGGGCTCCCACTTCGCCCTCAAGAACGGCGCAAAGTTCATCCGCCCCATGATGCTTGTGGTGCTGGTGCTCCTGCTGGGCAAGATCGTCTCGGACGCGGTGCTGTAATGAACGGATCTTCGGCAAAAAACAATTGACGTTTGCAGGAGAATGGACTATAATAGGGCCAGAGGCCCGCAGAAAAAACGAGCGCTGAGGATGATGTTATGAAGATCCGCTACTCGAAGAACGCCATGAAGTTCCTGAATAAGCTGGACAAAAGGTCCGTGCTTCGCATCGTTGCAGGCATTGAGGGGCTGACCCTGAAACCGCCAGCAGGTGATATCAAGGTGATGCAGGGACTGAAGGATGGAACAATGCGGCTCCGGGTCGGAAGCTGGCGCGTGCTTTACCGGTACGGAGAGGAAAACGCGCTGGAGATTCTATTGGTGCTGGATATCGGGAATCGTGGCGATATCTATAAATAAGGAGGTGGCAGGATGTCTGAAATTGCAATGAATGCAGCACACATGATCGATATGCTGCCGGACCCGGACAAGAACCTTGCCTACGAGCTGATCAAAAAGCTGGTACTGGCATGGGACCCGGATTTCACCAAGCTGACCACAGAGGAAGCAAAGCAGCTAGAGGAAGCGAAGGACAGCGGCTTTGTAGATGCCGAAGAGATCGACTGGTCGAAGATCGGACACGAATGAACCAACAAAAAAGAGGAACTGCCGGGAAAGCAGTTCCTCTTTTTGATTGGGTAAGATCAGAAGGTGAAGCCCTCATCGAGGAAGGCCAGGCCGAACGCGCCGGGGCCGGCGTGGGTGCCGATGACACAGCCGATCTGGCGCACAAGGGCCTCGTTCCGGCCCAGATTCTCCTGCAGATAGGTCTGGATGGGCTGCACCTCGCGGGGGGCGAGGGTGTAACCGGCCAGCGCGTCGGCGCAGGTGCTGATGCCGCCTAGCTCCTCGATCTTCTTGAACAGGGCAACGTAAGCGCCGGGCAGGCCCCGGGCCTTGCCCGCCATAACGACCTTGCCCTCCTTGATGGTGATGAGGGGCTTGATGCCCAGCATCCCACCGGCCACGGCCACGGCGGCGGGCAGGCGGCCGCCCTTGCGCAGATACTTCAGGTCGTCGATGACAGCCACCAGATGCAGATGCTCCTTGGCGTGCTCAAGGGTGGCGACGATCTGCCCGGCAGTCTTTCCGGCATCCCGCAGCTGAACAGCCAGCCGCACCAGCAGGCTCTCGCCCAGGCAGACGTTCTCGGAATCCACAAAGAGGACATTGTCCACATTGGCCATGTCTGCGGCCAGCCGGGCGCACTGGCAGGTGCCGGACAGCTCATGGGAGAGGAAGATGCCAACCACTTCGTCCCCGGCGGCAGCCGCCTCAAGGAAGAAGCGCTGGAACAGTTCGGGGCTGGGCTGGCTGGTGGTGGGCAGCTTGTGGCAGCGGGCCATCACGCCGTAATACACGGTGGGGGTCATATCCACGCCGTCCCGGAGCACGGTGCCGTCCTCCAGGGTGACGTTCAGGGGGATGACGGTCACGCCCAGCTGCTCGGCTTCAGCGGGCAGGATGTCGGATGCGGAATCGGTAAGAATGCGGATCATAGTAATACCTCCAACGGGGCCAAGAACGGATAACCCGACCAAATCAATCAAAAAGTCGTATAGGAATATACCAGAGACGACGGGAAATGTCAATTGTTTGAATCAATATTTCTTCGTATTTTCGCAATTCCGCTCCGTTTTCTTGCACAAACGGGCCGGAACATGATACAATGGGCATCAGGCATTGCGGGGCGGTGCGCTGTGCGCCAGAAGCGGCGGAACAGCGCGGCCCCAAACGGAGAGGGGACGGAGAAGATGTCAGAGCAGAACCGCCGCCTGCGGGCGGCAGGCATCGCGGCACTGGCCTGGGCCGGGCTGGCAGCGGTCTGGTGTGTGCTGGTCCCCGGCGGGGCGGCAGAGCTGCCGCAGGGCGTGCCAGGCACGCTGCGCAGCCTGCTGGTGCTGCCGCTGGCCGAGGAGCTGGTGTTCCGGGGGGCGCTGCTGCGCCTGCTGCGGCCGCTGGGGGAGCACCCGGCAAACCTGTGCCAGGCTGTGCTCTTTGCGGCCCTGCACGGAACGCTGACCGAAAAGTGCTACGCGCTGGGCATGGGGCTCATTTTCGGGTGGGCCGCAGAGCAGACCGACAGTCCTGCACCCGGGGTGGTGCTGCATATCCTGAACAATGGGCTGGTGCTGGCCCGGGCGCTGGCAGAAAGGGGAATGGGATGACCGACTATGAGCTGATGGGCGCGGCGCTGGAGGAGGCCGCACGGGCCGCCGCGCTGGGCGAGGTGCCCGTGGGCGCGGTGGTGGCCCGGAACGGCGAGATCATCGCCGCCGCCCACAACACCCGCGAGACCGAGAAAAACGCCCTCCACCACGCCGAGCTGCTGGCCATTGACGCGGCCTGCAAAAAGCTGGGCGGCTGGCGGCTGTGGCAGTGTGAGCTGTTCGTTACGCTGGAGCCCTGCCCCATGTGCAGCGGCGGCATCATCAACAGCCGGATCAGGCGGGTGGTGTACGGCGCGGCGGATACCAAGGCCGGGTGCTGTGGCAGCGTGACCGACCTGTTCGCCCTGCCCTTCAACCACCATCCGGTGGTGGAACGCGGCCTGCGGGCGGAGGAGGCGCAGGCGCTGCTGCAGGCGTTTTTCCTCCGGCTGCGGGAGCAGCGGGCCGCAAAGCCCCGCTGGAAACCGCCCGTGACCCCCTGAGAACGTGAAAAAAAGTGGGAACTGCGTGAAAAGACGGCGGTACCCACTTTCTTTTTTCGCCGAATTGTGTTATATTATTTAATGGTAACTTGTCGAAACCACTCACACAGACCAGCGGGCTCGCCGCAGGACCGGCCTTGACCGGAAAGAGGAGCAGAGCGCAGCCCATGGGTGCGGTGGAGGGCGGGACCTTCCTGCCTGCGGGATTTTTTGCAGGCAGAGAACAAACGGCAGGAGGGCTGACTCTTGTACGATGATGAATTTGAATTGACCTTTGACCTGAGCGATGGGGACGAGGCATCCCGGGCCCCTGAGCCGGAACAGGAGCCGGTGCAGGAAGCTGCGCCGGAACCGGCAGCGGAAACGGAACCGCCGGTGGAGGCTGTACCGGGACCGGCAGTCCCTGCGGCCAACGGGCGCTGCGTGCTGATCTCGGGCGGAGACCGGGGCATCGGAGCCGCGGCGGCCCGCGCCTTCTGGCAGGCGGGCTACCGGGTGGCGGTGCTCTACCACACCCACGCCGAGGCGGCGGCGGCGCTGGAAAAGGCGCTGCCGGGCCTGCTGGCAGTCCAGTGCGACGTGGCCTCCCGCGCCAGCTGTGAGGTGGCGTTCCACACCGTGGAGCAGGCCGTGGGCCATGTGGATGTGCTGGTGAGCAACGCGGGCATTGCCCAGCAGAAGCTGTTCACCGATATCACCCCGGAGGAGTGGCAGCACATGCTGGACGTGAACCTGAGCGGCGCATTCCACCTGTGCCAACTGGCCCTGCCGGGTATGATCCGCCGCAAGGCGGGCCGCATCCTGACCGTGAGCAGCATGTGGGGCCAGACCGGCGGCAGCTGCGAGGTGCACTACTCCGCTGCCAAGGCGGGCCTGATCGGCCTGACCAAGGCCCTTGCCAAAGAGGAGGGGCCCAGCGGCATCACCGTGAACTGCGTGGCCCCGGGTGTCATCGACACCGATATGATGGCTGCCTTTACGGCAGAGGATAAGGCTGCGCTGGCCGAGGAGACCCCCGTGGGCCGCCTGGGCAGCGCGGACGAGGTGGCGCAGCTGCTGGTGTTCCTGGCAGGCGAAAGCGCCGGTTACATCACCGGGCAGGTGTTCGGCGTGAACGGCGGCCTGGTGATTTGAACCATCCCGCAGCGGCAAAACTTATGATACGATATCACTTACGGCGCAGCCAGCGCCGCGGTGAAAAGGAGAGAGCGAAATGGGCATGACTTTGAAGGAACTGTTGACGAAGGGCGAAGGCACCCTGACGGCGGGCGAGGCCAAGACACTGGCTTCCCAGTGCCGGATGGATGTGGAAACGCTTTACACGCTTCTGGAGGAGCGCGGCATCAAAATTCTGGATGACGAGGCCGACGGTGACACCAGCCTGGATGTGGAAGGCATCATGGCAGAGGTGGAAAGTGCCGAGGCAAACAGCGATGAGCTGGGCCTGGGCGATGAAAATGAAGACGACCCGGCAGAGGAGAACCCCGCAGACCTGAAGGCTGCCATGGATGAGCTGCTGGATGACCCTGTGAAGAACTACCTCAAGCAGATCGGCCAGATCCCGCTGCTGAGCGCGGAGCAGGAAGTGGACCTGAGCAAGCGCATCCACGCCGGTGCCGAGGCTGCCCACATCCTTCAGGCCGACCGCCAGAAGTACGGCGCGCCTGAGTACATCAAAAAGAACAGCGCCCGCTTCTCGTTCGAGGAGGATGAGAACAGCCGGAGCTATACCGAGGATCTGGACGAGGACGGCAACACCAAGTCCAGCGAGGATGACGAGGAAAAGGCTGCCGAAGAGGAGGCCATGGAGGCCGTGGAGAACGGCCCCCTGACGGAGGAACGCCGCCAGGAGCTGCTCAAGATCCGCCGCGACGGCCTGAACGCCCGCCGCAGCCTGAGCGAGGCCAACCTGCGTCTGGTGGTCTCCATCGCCAAGAAGCATGTCGGCCATAATCTGGCGTTCCTGGACCTGATCCAGGAGGGCAACATCGGCCTGATCAAGGCCGCCGAGAAGTTTGACTGTGACCGTGGCTTCCGCTTCTCCACCTACGCCACCTGGTGGATCCGTCAGGCCATCACCCGCGCCATTGCGGATCAGGCCCGCACCATCCGCATCCCGGTGCACATGGTCGAGACCATCAACCGGATGCGTCAGGCCACCAATCAGCTGGTCTACCAGAACGGCCACGAGCCCACCCCCGAGGAGCTGGCAAAGGCCATGGATATGAGCGTGGAGCGCGTGCGCGAGATCCAGCGCATGGCGCAGGAACCCGCCAGCCTGGAAAGCCCCGTGGGCGAGGAAGAAGATTCCTCCTTGGGCGATTTCGTGGCCGACGAGAACGCCGAGGCCCCCGGCAAGGCAGCGGACCGCGCCATGGTGGCCCAGCAGATCAATCAGGCCCTCAAGAGCCTGACCCCCCGTGAGGAAAAGGTCATCCGCCTGCGCTTTGGTCTGGACGATGGCCGCCCCCGCACGCTGGAGGAGGTTGGCCGCGACTTCGGTGTCACCCGTGAGCGTGTCCGCCAGATCGAGGCCAAGGCCATCCGCAAGCTGCACAGCCGCAAGTGCCTGGCCCTGCTGAACGGCCTGATCGAGTGATCCTGAACTTACCGCTATGAGAAAGAGCCCTCGCCGGTCTATTCCGGCGGGGGCTCTTTTGGTGGTGTACAGGTCAGCAGCTGCGCAGCAGAAAGGCCATATAGAGGGGAAGGGTCAGGAGCGGCCCGGTTTTCCCGATATTATAGTCTCCGAGCTTGATCGCATGGGATACATGATATTTTTCAGGGTGGTTGAGGATCGTCTTTGTGCTTTTGACATTTCCGGAGCGGGCCTTTACCTCTACAAGGGTGCATTCCCCCTGATAACGGATCACAAAATCCACCTCGAGGCCGGAATCCTTGTGGAAATAGTAGAGCTTGCGCCCCATCTTGGTGAAGATATCGGCAATCAGGTTTTCAAAGATAGCACCTTTGTAGCCATAGAGGTCGCCTTGCAGGATGTCAAACTGCGTTCCGTCCTCCAGCATGCTGACGAACAGGCCGGTGTCGCACATATAGACCTTAAAGGCATCCTCTTCCGCATTCCCATCCAGAGGCAGCTCGGTAATGGACAGATTGTGGCATCGTGTGATGATGCCAGCATCCTCGATCCATTGCAGGCTTCCGGCATATTTTGCGGAGGTGGAGCCTTTTTTTACAACGGAATATTGAAATTTTTTGTTTTCCTTGGCAAGCTGACGGGGAATGGACTGGAAACACTCCTTGATGCGGGACTTATCCTTTTTCTCCGCGTACTTTACCATGTCGTCCTCATAGGAACGAACGATGTCCCGCTGGATACGCAGGACCTCATCCATCTGCCTGCTGGTCACAAAGGTCTGGACAGCATCCGGCATTCCTCCCACAACGGTATATTGGAGCAAAAGCTGCCGCATCCGGTTGTGCAGCGCTTCCGGCACAGGAGAACCGGAGTCCAGAGAACTTTGCAGCAGCGCAATGACAGGTTCGGCGATGTCATTGGCCCATAAGAATTCTTCAAAATCCAGTGGGTACATTTCAAGAACCGTCTCCGATCCGACAGGAACGGATCTTGGTTCCTTGCCGTAGCCCTTTACGCCCAACAGGGAGCCGGTGCCGATCACGTCATAGCGGCCGTCGATGCGGAAAAATTTCAGGGCCGTCCGGGCTTCCGGGCAATCCTGGATCTCATCCAGGATCAGGATCGTCTGGCCTGGCTCAAAAACAGCATCCTTGCCAAGAAGAGCAGAGAGCATCATCACGATGTTGTCGATCTCCAAAGAACCGGAAAAGACAGAAGCATAATCCGGATTCTCGAAGAAGTTGAGGTACACTGTGTGTTTGTAATTCTTTCTGGCAAATTCCAATACAGAAAAGGTCTTGCCGCACTGACGGCAGCCCTTGATGATAAGCGGCTTCCGGCCGGGCGTGTTTTTCCATGCAAGCAGCTGGTCTGTGATCTTTCGCCTTAACATACCGTTTCACTCTCCCGAAAATAAATGATCCTGCATCTATTATAAAAGAAAAAGATGATTTTTTCAAGGGACTTTTCGAGATAACTGAAACTTTTTCAAACGACTTTTTAACAGAAGAATCAACTTTTTCAAATGACTTTTGCGCAGGAAAGTGGATCTGCCGCAGCGCGGTTATAATTCCTCTGCCCGCCCCATATATTCTTTTCAGAACAAAACGGGTGGGAGGGAACGGCATGTTTGTGGTAACGCTGAACAAGACGAGCTTGAAAAAGGTGGGGGCCGGTGCGCTCTGCTGTGCGCTGGTGATCTTCAGCGCCTTTCTGGGGCGGTACATCAGCACCCGCACGGTGGCGGCAGCGGCCGGGGTGAACCGGATCGAGAGCGCACAGGACATCCAGACCTGGTTCACGGGCTATGGGCTGGATGTGGACGGCACGTCCATCACGGCGGATAAGGTCAAGATCCCCCGCAAGTGGGACGACAGCTTTTCGGCCTTCAACGGGGTGGTGCAGCAAAGCGGGATGGATCTTACCCGCTACAAAGGGAAAACCGTGGAAAAGTGGACCGCCCTGATCCCGGCGGCCAGCAGCGGAGAGACCAGCCGCTACGGCGTGCTGCTGGTCTACCGCAAAAAGGCTGTGGGGGCCTACCTGCTGGAAAAGCCGTCGGGCACGGTGATCGGCCTGAAGGATGCCCAGACCGCAATGGCGCAGGCCGAGCAGCAGGATGCCCAGCAGGTGTCCGGTGAGGATTACAGCGGCGACTGGGGAGAGCGCCATGATGAGGAGCTGGGCGCGGCCGGGCAGAGCCAGCAGACCAGCGGGGAGCCGGACTCCGTGGTGCCCGAGGAGGCGCAGTACACCGACCTGCCCCTGGATGCCGAGGGGTATCCTGTCGAATGAATCCGGTGGAAAAATGGGGGCAAAACTTCTGTTCAATAGCACCAAAATTTCTGGCTAAAAATCAGCAATATGGGATGATGAAAAAATAACGAAGCGGGTTTATAATAATAGTAGCATCCCGCAGCAAAATCGGCTGCGTCCGGAGTGGCAGGACCGTCCGGATCTGAAACGGGATGAAGTAAGGAGAAAATGATTATGAAGGAATTCCAGTATACTGTTAAGGATGCATGCGGCATCCACGCTCGTCCGGCCGGTCTGCTCGTGAAGGTGGCCAAGGGCTTTGCCAGCACCGCTACCCTGGAAAAGGACGGCAAGAGCTGCGACCTGCGCAAACTGATGGCTCTGATGGGCATGGGTGTCAAGCAGGGCGACACCGTGACCGTGAAGGTGGAGGGCGACGATGAGGCCGCCGCTGCCGAGGCCATTCAGAAGTTCCTGACCGAGAACGTCTGATCTTTGAATCTGCGGACAAAAGCCCTTGCGGGAGACCCTGCGGGGGCTTTTTCGCACTAAATTCTCAACAAAGGAGAGAGAACGATGCAGGTAGGAACCGGTAAAAGCATCCTGAACGGCATTGCCATCGGCAAGCTGAAAATTTACAAGAAAAAAGATACCGTGATTTCCACCGCCCAGGTCGCGGACACGGCGGCAGAGGAAGCACGCTTTGAAGAGGCCCGGGCCAAGGCCATTGACCAGCAGACTGCCCTGTATGAAAAGGCACTGGCCGAGGCAGGCGAGGACATTGCCGAGGTGTTCAACATCCATGCCATGATGCTGGATGACGATGACTTTGTGGATGCCATCAAGGAGATCATCAACGGCCAGCACATGTGTGCGGAGTATGCCGTCAAGAAAGCGGGCGACAACCAGGCCGCCGTGTTTGCCGCCATGGACGACCCCTATTTACAGGCCCGCAGCGCCGATGTCATCGACATTGCCCAGGCCATGCTGGACATCCTGCAGGGCGTGGACAATGCCACCCTGCAGGGCACTGAGCCCAGCATTCTGGTGGCGGAGGATCTGGCACCCTCGGAGACGGTGCGGATGGACAAGAGCCTGCTGCTGGGCTTCATCACCCGGGAGGGCAGCTCCAACAGCCACACCGCCATTCTGGCCCGCAGCATGAACATCCCCGCCCTGATCCAGTGCAAGGAGATCCAGGAAGATTGGGACGGCAAGATGGCTGTGGTGGACGGCTACAACGCCTGCGTGTATGTGGACCCCACCCCCGATCTGCTGGAGAGCCTGAAAAAGCGCCAGCAGGAGGACCAGAAGAAGCTGGCCCTGCTGGCCGAGCTCAAGGGCAAGCCCAACACCACGCTGGACGGCAAGACCGTGCAGGTCTTTGCCAACATCGGCGGCATGAGCGATGTGGGCGCGGTCCAGCAGAACGACGCGGGCGGCGTGGGCCTGTTCCGCACCGAATTCGTCTACCTGAACTGCACGGATTACCCCACCGAGGAATACCAGTTCGAGGCCTACAAGCAGGTGCTGGAAAGCCTGGCCCCCAAAAAGGTGGTCGTGCGCACCTGTGATATCGGCGCGGACAAGACCGTGGACTACATGAAGCTCGACCACGAGGACAACCCCGCGCTGGGCTACCGCGCCATCCGCATCTGCCTGACCCGCAGGGATTTCTTCAAGACCCAGCTGCGGGCCCTGCTGCGCGCTTCTGCCTACGGCAACATGAGCATTATGTTCCCCATGATCACCAGCCTGCGGGAGCTGCAGGATGCCAAGGCCGTGCTGGAGGAGTGCAAGGCAGAGCTGACCGCCGAGGGCAAGAAGTTCAGCGACAAGATCGAGGTGGGCACCATGATCGAGACCCCCGCCGCAGTTCTGGTGGCGGACGATCTGGCCCAGGAGTGCGATTTCTTCTCCATCGGCACCAACGACCTGACCCAGTACACCTGCGCGCTGGACCGCCAGAACGCCAAGCTGGAGCCCTTCTTTGATCCCCATCACCCCGCTGTGCTGAAGGCCATCCGGATGACCATTGAGGCGGGCCACCGCCACGGCATCTGGGTGGGCATCTGCGGTGAGCTGGGCGCGGATACCGCCCTCACCGAGACCTTCCTGCGGATGGGCGTGGACGAGCTGTCCATGAACGCCAAGAGCATCCTGCCCGTGCGCAAGATCATCCGCGGTGTGGATCTGAGCAAGCCCTCTGCCAAGAATGTCTGAGTTCCCCTGACGGAACCGTAAAAGGGGCTGCTGCGGCGCTCTCTGCCAACCAGAGTGTTGGCAAAGGGGCGCGCGGCAGCTCTTTTTTGATTGCAACAAGAAGCAAATTCACAAAACTGCCGCCTGACAAGCCGCAGTTTCATGGGTGAACGCTTCACAACGGTAAAGCTGGGTGCTATACTATACCTAAGTCGTATTTTTTGAACGTACCTCTGGAGATGAAAGATAGATATGACGCAATTCCTGATCCGCCGGTTCATCCGGCATCCCAATGATTCCCAGGACCCTGCTACCCGCACGGCCTACGGCAACCTTGCCAGCGGTGTGGGCATGGCCTGCAACCTGCTGCTCTGCCTGGGCAAGCTGCTGGCAGGCACTCTGTTCGGCTCCATCGCCATCATGGCGGATGCTTTGAACAACCTCTCGGACGCTTCGTCCAACGTGGTCAGCCTCATCGGCTTCCGGCTGGCCGCCAAGGCCCCGGATGCCGAGCATCCCTACGGCCACGCCCGCTATGAATATCTGGCCGGTCTGGTGGTCAGTGTGACCATCCTGGGCATCGGCTTTTCCCTGCTCAAGGAGTCGGTGGTCAAGGTGTTCCACCCCACCCCCGTGGCGTTCAGCTGGCTGAGCGTGGGCGTGCTGGCCGCATCCATCCTTGTCAAGCTCTGGATGAGCGGCTTCAACCGCACCATCGGCCGCACCATCGGTTCCGAGACCCTGATGGCCACCGCCGCCGACAGCCGCAACGACGTGCTGACCACCGGCGCGGTGCTGGTCTCCACCGTGGTCTGCAGCCTGACGGGCTGGGCGCGGCTGGACGGCATTATGGGCGTGGCCGTGGCAGCCTTCATCCTCTGGTCGGGCTGGGGGCTGGTCATGGACACCCTGAGCCCCCTGCTGGGCGAGAGCCCCAGCCCGGAGCTGGTGGAGCACATTGAGCAGACGGTCATGGGCTACCCCGGCGTGCTGGGGATGCACGACCTCATGGTGCACGATTACGGCCCGGGGCATCAGTTCGCCTCCCTCCACATCGAGTTCCCGGCAGAGACCGACCCGCTCAAGGCCCACGATGTCATCGACAACATCGAGAACGATTTTATAAAGCGGGACGGCCTGCAGGTGACCATCCACTATGACCCCATCGTCACCACCGATGCGGCGGTGGGCGTGCTGCGCACCCGCCTGATGGAAAAGGCCCGCCAGCTTGACCCCTGCCTTTCGATCCACGACCTGCGCATCGTGCCGGGTGATACCCATACGAATGTCCTGTTCGATCTGGAGTTCCCGGCGGGCTATACCGGGAACAAGGACGAGATGCTGGCCGCCATGTGCCAGTTCGTCCATGAGCAGGACCCGAAATACAGCTGTGTGGTGAAAGTAGAGCAGAGCTATGCGTCTGCTGCCCACGAAAAATAAATTTGTGTTTTAGAGGGGAAGGAACTTATGCTGAACGAGACTTACCGCGGGATGCTGGCCCACAAGAGCGTCATCCGCGAGACCTTTATGTACGGCAAGCAGCGCGCGGCCCAGATCGGTTACGAGAACGTGTTTGATTACTCGCTGGGCAACCCCAGCGTGCCCTGCCCGGAGCAGTTCACCGCCGCCATGCAGGAGCTGCTGGCACAGGAGGACCCGGTGGCCCTGCACGGCTACTGCCCCAGCCAGGGCGACCCGGAGTTCCGTACCGCCGTGGCGGCCCACCTGAACAGGACCTTCGGCCTGCCCTATGCGCAGAAGGATATCTTTCCCACCACGGGCGCGGCGGGTGCCATTGCCCACGCTGTGCGCGCCGTGACCCGGCCCGGGGATGAGGTGCTGACCTTTGCCCCCTACTTTCCGGAGTACGGCCCCTATGTGGAGGGCACCGGTGCCCATCTCAGGGTGGTGCCGCCCCAGGCCCCGGCCTTCCAGCCCAATCTGGAGGCCTTTGAGCAGATGCTGACCGAGAAGGTCACCTGCGTCCTCATCAACACCCCCAATAACCCCACCGGTGTGGTCTACTCTGCCGACACCCTGACCCGGCTGGCGGAGATCCTGACCGAGAAGAGCCGGGCCTACGGCCACAACATCTTCCTTGTCAGCGACGAGCCCTACCGGGATATCGCCTTTGACGGCAGGACCGTGCCCTACCCGGCAGCGTTCTACCCCCACACCCTGACCTGCTTCTCCTTCTCCAAGAGCCTGAGCCTGCCCGGTGAGCGCCTGGGCTACGTGGCCGTGCGCCCCGGCTGCGAGGGCGAGGAGGTGCTGGTGGATATGATGGCCCAGATCTCCCGCTTTACCGGCCACAACTGCCCGCCCAGCATCATCCAGCGCGCCGTGAGCCGCTGCCTGGATGTGACCAGCGACCTGAGCGTCTACGAGACCAATATGGATCTGCTTTACAACAAGCTGAAAGCGCTGGGCTTTGAGGTCGAGCGGCCCGGCGGCACCTTCTATCTCTTCCCCAAGGCGCTGGAGGAGGATGCCAACGCTTTCTGCCGCAAGGCCCGGGAATTTGACCTGCTGCTGGTGCCCAGCGATACCTTTGGCGTAACGGGCTATGTCCGCCTTGCCTACTGCATCGACACCGAAAAGGTAAAGCGCAGCCTGCCCGCGCTGGAAAAGCTGGCGGCCGCATATCAATAAAGCCGAACCTCCCGGCAGAGCATCTGGCAGTGCCGCCGGGGGTCACAGTATTTTTTGAAACAGAGGAAAGGGAAACTGTTATGGAAAAGATCAAGATGACCACGCCGCTGGTGGAGATGGATGGCGACGAGATGACCCGTGTGCTCTGGAAGATCATCAAGGAGGAGCTCATCCTGCCCTTTGTGGATCTGAAGACCGAGTACTACGATCTGGGCCTGCCCAACCGGGATGCCACCCAGGATCAGGTGACCATGGATGCCGCCCTTGCCAACAAGAAGTATGGCGTGGCAGTCAAGTGCGCCACCATCACCCCCAACGCCCAGCGCGTGGAGGAATACCACCTGCACCAGATGTGGAAAAGCCCCAACGGCACCATCCGCGCCGTGCTGGACGGCACCGTGTTCCGCGCGCCGATCATGATCGACAGCATCAAGCCGGTGGTCAGGAACTGGACAAAGCCCATCACCATTGCCCGCCACGCCTACGGCGACGTGTACAAGTGCACCGAGTTCCGCATCCCCGGCCCCGGCAGGGCGGAGCTGATCTACACCGGCGACGACGGCTCCCGGCAGGCCGCCACGGTCTACAACTTCGAGTGTGCCGGTGTCCTGCAGGGCCAGTACAACAAGGACACCTCCATCTACAGCTTTGCCCGCAGCTGCTTCAACTACGCACTGGAAAGCAAACAGGATCTCTGGTTCGGTGCCAAGGACACCATCTCCAAGAAGTATGACCACACCTTCAAGGACATCTTCCAGGAGGTGTACGATGCCGAGTACCGGGAAAAGTTCGAGGCCGCAGGCATCACCTATTTCTACAGCCTGATCGATGACATCGTGGCCCGTGTCATCCGCAGCGAGGGCGGATTTGTCTGGGCTTGCAAGAACTACGACGGCGACGTGATGAGTGATATGGTCTCCACCGCCTTTGGCTCGCTGGCCATGATGACCAGCGTTCTGGTCAGCCCGGACGGCAACTATGAGTACGAGGCTGCCCACGGCACCGTGACCCGCCACTACTACAAGTACCTCAAGGGCGAGGCCACCTCCACCAACCCCATGGCCACCATCTTTGCCTGGAGCGGTGCCCTGAAAAAGCGCGGTGAGCTGGACAGCCTGCCCGCGCTGGTCCGGTTTGGCGAGGCGCTGGAGGCCGCCAGCCTGCAGACCCTCAATGACGGCATTATGACCAAAGATCTCTGCGGCCTGGCGGAGGGCATCACCCCCACCCAGGTGAACAGCGAGGAATTTATCCAGGCCATCCGCACCCGGCTGGAAGCAAAACTGGCATAAGCGCTGCATCACGGCCCCTGCCCCGGAACCCCGGCGGCGGGGGCTTTTTGCGCCTATACAAGGCGGTTGGCCTGTGCTACAATGGGAGCAGAAAAGGCGGTGACAGTATGCAGCATCATCCTCTGCCCGAATATCCCCGCCCGGCCCTGCGGCGGGACAGCTATGAGAACCTGAACGGCCTGTGGCAGTACGCCATCACCAGCTCTGCGGGACTGCCCGCAAAGTGGGACGGCGACATTCTGGTGCCCTACTCCCCGGAGACGAAAGCCTCCGGCGTGGGGCGCACCCTGCAGCCCGGGGCGTGGCTCCACTACCACCGGAGCTTTGTGCCCCCGGCGGGCACCGGCGGGCGGGTGCTGCTCCACTTCGGGGCCGTGGACTATGCCTGTGCCGTGCAGGTCAACGGCCATCTGGTGGGGGGCCACCGGGGCGGCTACTGGCCCTTTGCGCTGGATATCACCGATGCGCTGAACCCTGCCGGCCATGACCGGCTCTGGGTGGCCGTGCAGGACCCCACCGGCACCGGCGTGCAGGCCCGGGGCAAGCAGACCCTCCGGCCCGGCGGGATGTTCTACCCGGCCCAGAGCGGCATCTGGCAGACCGTCTGGCTGGAGCGTGTGCCGGAAAACTACATCACGGAGCTGACCGTCACCCCGGACTATGATGCCCGCACCGTGACCGTGAAAGCCCATACTTCCCTGCCCGGCGGGGCGGCGAACCTGTGGGCCGTGGTGCGGGCCGGGGGCGTGACCATTGCCGAGGACTGGGGCAGCGACGAGGCCGACCGGGACGGCGCGGTGACCCTGCACATCCCGGAGGAGCATTTCTTCCCGTGGAGCCCGGACAGCCCGTTTTTGTACGACCTGACCGTGGGCACCACGCAGGGAGAAGAGGAGCAGCGCGACACCGTGCACAGCTACTTTGCCCTGCGCAAGTGGAGCTGTGCGCCGGATGTCCACGGAATCATGCGCTTCTGCCTGAACGGCAAGCCCATCCTGCTCAACGGCCTGCTGGATCAGGGCTACTGGCCCGAGGGCCTGTACACCCCGCCCAGCGATGGGGCAGTGGTGCGGGAACTGCAGACCATAAAAGAGCTGGGGTTCAACCTTCTGCGCAAGCACGCCAAGATCGAGCCGCAGCGCTGGTATTACCACTGCGATAAGCTGGGCCTCATCGTCTGGCAGGACATGGTGAACGGCGGCGGGCCCTACAAGCTCTGGTTCGTGACCTACCTGACCAACGTGTTCCAGCCGCTGCTCCGCCGCCTGCCCGACGCAAGGCCCCTCTGGGGCCTGCTGGGCCGCGAAACGGAAGCGGGCAGGGAAGAATATGCCCGGGAGCTGGAAGTTACGGTAAAGGCCCTGCAGTGCCACCCCTGCGTGGGCTGCTGGGTGCCCTTCAATGAGGGGTGGGGGCAGTTCGATGCCGCCGGGGCCGTGGAGGCCGTCCGCAGGCTGGACGATACCCGCCTTGTGGACGAGGCCAGCGGCTGGTACGATCAGGGCGGGGGAGATGTGGATTCCCTGCACAACTATTTCTACCCGCTCCGGGTCAGGCCCCGGAGCCGGGTGGTGGCCCTGAGCGAATACGGCGGCATTGCCTGGCCCGTGCCCGGCCATGAGCCGCCCCGCAGGGCGTATGGCTACGGCACGGCAAAGAGCCGGGCCGAGCTGACCGCCCGCTGGAAAAAGCTGCAATTGGAAACGGTGCTCCCCCAGCTGAAAAAGGGGCTTTCGGCCCTGGTGTACACCCAGGTGAGCGATGTGGAGGACGAGGTGAACGGCCTGTTTACCTACGACCGCGCCGCCATCAAGCCCGACCCCGCCGCTGTGCGTGCCGTGAACCAGGCGCTGGAAGCGGCGTTTGAGAAGATTGTAGAATAAAAAAAGAAGGCTGTTACCCTGTAACTCCCTCAGTCACGGCTTCGCCGTGCCAGCTCCCTCTCGGAGGGAGCCTTGGCGTAACGGTGAACTGTGAAAGCCTCCCTCTCAGAGGGAGGTGGCATCGCATCAGCGATGACGGAAGGAGTTTGGGCAACAGCCTTTTTGCATATCAATAAAAACTTAGTTGGTGCTGCTGTTCACGATCTTGGAAGCGGGCATCCTGTTCATGGCGGAGCTGCTCAGGTTGTGCTCCAGAGAAGCGCCGTAGGCGGTCAGCGCCTCGGAGAGCTCCTCCCCCTTCATATCGTTGAGCACCTGTCCGCGCAGGTCGTCCAGCGTCTTCAGGCTCAGCGGGTCGAGCCGCAGGGCGGCCATCAGGGCGTAGCTGTTGTACTTCACAGCCGCTGCCTGCCCGATGGACAGGCCCCGGATGGTGTCGGCGGAACCCTCTGCAGTAAAGGCAGAGGTCACGGTGCTGTCCCCGATCAGTTCCAGAGAAGGTGCAGTGGAATCGGAGGAATAGGTGGAGCCCAGCACGGCGTAGACCTCCGGCAG
>UMHB01042813.1_pt1 | contig 29114 bp, 26 predicted proteins | sample 1965441 | NCBI WGS metagenome assembly UMHB01 (sample SAMEA4836089, study PRJEB28245) | human gut metagenome | biome: gut microbiome; material: fecal sample | place: Denmark | collected 2008 | reverse complement strand
TACTTTCGGGTGCAAAAGGGACAACCTTTACCTGCTGCATCATTACCACCAGCATAATAAGGAATATGGCAAGCGCAGTACCGGCTATGCTGACGGCGCTCATCACCGGCTGCTGCCGCAACTGCGCCCAGGCTTGTGTGAAGTATTGCTTTATCATCTTAACGGCCTATTTTCAAATTATCTGTATTTACTCCTCCTATGCCTCCTTTGGAAATATCGGCACGTCCGGCGGTTCCGCTCAAAGTGACGCTACCCACACCACCCATTTTGGCGGACAAATAGTCGCAGGTTACATGAATATCGGCGCTGCCTACTCCGCGCAAGGCAACTTTCAGCTCGTTGCACGTCAAGTCGGAGACATTCACTTCACCCACACCTTTTATCTCGAATGACACGGCATCGAGCTTCAAGGGCTTCTCACATTTAAATTCGCCTACACCGGTAAACTCCACCTCCTTCAAGTCGGGAGCTGAAATCCAGATAGTCACGCCATCCTTCTGATTGCTCCTACGCTTGTTTTTCCCGTCCTTGAAACCTATCAGCAGACGGCCGTCCTTCACTGTGGTCTGCGTATTCTTCACGTACCTCTCCCTGCCTTCAATCCTGAAAGAATAAGTATCACTCTGTGTAAAATGAATTGTCCCCACAGAGGTTATCTCAACGGACGAGAAAGCATCCACCTTACGTACTTCACTTACTTTTGCATCTTGTGCACAAACACTCAGCATACCTGCAAAGGCCAATACCAATGCAATGATAACACCCGCTATATCAGTTCTCATATTTCTTCTTTTTTTATTTTGTTTCACATTCTATTCTTCGTGCAACGCCTCTGCCGGCTGTATCTTGATAGCCTGCCGTGCCGGGAACCATATTCCAATCACCACCATCAGCGCTATCAGCAGCCATGCACCTAACGAGCCCAGCAGGAAACGCAGGAAGCTCCATTTCACCGGCCAGGTGGTAATCAGTTCCGTATGTCCCATTGTAAATTCGGCAATGCCCACGTTATAACAGACAATCATGGCGGGCAGCGTAACAAGAGTCAGCAACAGCAATCCCTCCCCCATGAGCAGGCAGAATATCTGCTTCTTCGTGCTGCCCATGGCAAGCCGCAAAGCTATTTCATTGCGGCGCCTACGGGTGCGGAACCAGAAAGTGCCTATCAGCCCCAGGAACACATTCACCAACAGGAATACCACCACAACCGTTTGCGTATTCACCTTATCCACATCGCCTTTCATCACTTCAAACTGATATTGCTGCTCCGTATAAGGCACAACGTCGGCTATGAACATATTGTCGGTGTCCAGGTGCGGGGCTATCTCTTTCAGAAATTTGCTCCGGTAATCGGGAGAGTCCATGTTTTCCTTCACGCGGAAAACAATCTGCGCTCCATCATCCCGCAATTCGGTCCGTATCACATTCTCGTCAATTCTCCGGAAAGCCCACTCAGCATCTGCCCCATAGCGATAGGAACGGAAACTGCCGATCATACCGCACTGTATTACCACGTTCGCGGAATCTCCGTACCAGCTCAAGGGAGTATCCAAAGAGAAGCCGGGTACTCTTTCCTTATAATAGTCGGCCGCACCCTCGCTCAGCATCACATAATTGCCGGACGTGACATCACTACCCACAGGCATTGCCGCAAACGAACGTTTGGCATCTTCCTTCATGCGGAATACCCGCGTATATCCCCCGGTAGCGTTTATTATACGCAGTTCGCATCCGATGGTATCCTGCACAGCCAGCGAGTTATAGGAATTATTGCCGCTCATCGGCAGGCTCCAATACGACAGGGCGGCCACTTCAACCGCAGGCTCCCTTTCGAGTTTCTGCAGGATGCCCAGGTATTTGTCCGCATTCGTCATGCTGCTGTCCCGGCTTTCGCCGCCCTTAATCATTGAAAGCTGGTACACATGGTCTATGTTATACCCCAACGGACGATAGAACGTATACTTCAGGCATCCCAGCGAATCGCAGAGAAACCACATCACGATAAATACCAGGAACAGTTCTGCAAACACCCATCCGTTACTGCGGAGACGCGCCCGAATCATACGTAAGTTATGTACTATGAATTTCATAATCAATTTCGCTTTATTTATCGTTCAAAGAATCCACAATCGTGTGCCGTGCGGCAAGCCATGTAGGCAGGCCTGCGCTCAGCAGGTTGATGACCAGGCAGAAAAGGAATGCCAGACAGAATACCGTAGGGCTGAACAGTACCGACATGCTCAGGTCGAACTCGCCGGAAGTGCCGGTGTTCTGATTATTGGTGAACAGCCACGTACGCATGCCGTACACGGCCAGATAACTGAACACCAGCCCCACCACTCCGCCAATCAGGGTCAGTACGAGGTTTTCATTCAATATCTGCCTTATCAGTACGCCGCGCGTTGCTCCGAATGCCTTACGCACGCCCAGTTCACTGATGCGCTGCTGCATACGGCTGTTGCTCAGGCCGCACAGATTGAGCGACGGCACTAAAAGAACAATGAGCAATGCCAGAGCGTACTGTATGTACAACATCCGCAAATCCGGCCCCACGTTGGCCCACACATGGTTGACATGCGTCACGATTTCATCGGGCTGTTCCATGATGTCCATCAGCACTTCGGTCTGTACGGCATTGATGTCCTTCACCCGCTTCGCTATTCCCTGCCTGATGGCCGGAATATCTTCGGAAGAACGTGCCAGCGCCACCACCGTATGCGATTGGGCATAACTCCGGACGGAAGTGACATCCTGCAAACTGGCAGGATACATGCGCCACACTTGCGCATAAGCATCCTTCGCAATGACCGAAACATCCTTTACCACCCCGCAAATACGCGCTTCGTTACGGTTCAGCAGCACCGTCTTGCCCACCGCATCTGTAGTGCCGAACAGTTTCCGCGCCACAGAAGCAGCCACGACAATGGCGGACACATCGCCGCCCCGGTCGGAATCGTCGAATCCCCGTCCTGCGACAAACTGCATCCGGAACACTTTCCAGAATCCCGGGTCGGTTTCCATAGCATCCACTTTCACCGCATTAGTGCCGTCGGGCATGGAAACCAGGGCGACCGTTGCCGGAACAAATGCCGTACAGGCCTCTACTTCGGGCAACGGCTGCACACAGTTCTTCATGAAAGCCGGCGAACAGGCTGTATAATTATTCCAGTTCTTGTTTTCCTTGCCCTGCAAATGCATCTTGCTTATGTAGAGAGAGCGGTTACGGTTCACTTCCGGCTCGATGTCGGCATATTTCATCTGCCAGGTAATCACAATCGCCATAATCATGGTAATGGCAAATGCCGTACCCAGTATGAAGATGGTACTCAACAACGGATTCTGCCGCAGAAGTATAAAAGCTTGGCGAATGGTCTGCATTTTTGAGTTATGAGTTATAAGTTATGGATTATGGGGGTTATTCTACTTGACGGCCGTCGAAGAAGCGGATTGTCCTTGAGGTCTGTCTGGCTTGCTCTTCATTGTGGGTTACCATTACGATGGTGCGCCCGTCTTCCTTGTTCAGTCGATGCAGCAGCTCCATCACTTCCGCTCCCATTTTGGAGTCCAGGTTACCGGTAGGCTCATCGGCGAGGATTATCTCCGGATTGCCGATAATGGCGCGTGCGATGGCAACACGCTGGCACTGACCGCCGGAGAGCTGTGTAGGCATGTGGCGCATACGGTGGCTCAGGCCTACTTTCTGCAACACTTCCTCTGCCAGGCGGCGACGTTCTTTGGACGATACCTTTCTGTACAGCAAAGGCAGCTCCACGTTGTCCAGCACATTCAGCGAGTTAATCAAATGGAAAGACTGGAACACAAAGCCCAGCTTCCGGTTACGGAAAGCCGCCAGTTCCTTGTCCTTCATGCCGTCCACCTTGGTACCGGCTATTTCAATCGTGCCGCCGGTAGGCGCATCCAGCAAACCCATAATATTCAGCAAAGTAGATTTACCGCAACCGGAAGGTCCCATGATACTGAGAAATTCCCCCTTATTCACTTCGAGGTTCACATTCTCCAACGCTACGGTTTCAATCTCGTTGGTACGATAAATCTTGTTGATGCCAGTTAACTTAATCATAATGGTAGGTATTTAATTGTTATTTCAGTTTCAGCTTATTCTTATTCTTATATTGGCTCATGTCACTCACCACCACCTCATCGCCCGGTTGCAAGCCGCCAATAACTTCCACAAACTCAAAGTTGGAATCGCCCAACTGCACTTTGCGTTTCACAATCTCCTTGTCGGAATTGCGTACAAACAGTTCGTACTCCCCGCGACCCACGTAGTAAGAGGCATTGGCTATGCGCATCACATCCTCTTTCACGGCGTTCATCACATATACGTCCGTCTTCAGGCCGGAGCGCAGACGGCGGTTGTTGTCCTCGTTCAACTGTACGGTGAAGGAAATAACACCATTCTTGGACAACGGAGTGACGCTGCTCACCGTACCTTCCAGCTTCTCGCTGCCTATCTTGACTATCGCCTTGCCGCCGGCGGCAACACGGTCGCCGTACGTGTCGGCTATCTCGCCCTCTACCTTGAAGTGGCTCAAATCGGAGATGACGGCAATCTGCGAACCTTCCGCCACCTGCGCACCGATCTGATTGTTTATGTAAGTGAGGATTGCCTTGCGGGGCGAGCGGACTTGCGCATCGTCCAGCGTGCGTTTCGTTTCGGCAAGCGTTTTTCTGAAGATGCTGAAGTCCAGCTCCTGTACCTGATATTCGGCATCCAGCACTTCCTTCTCGTTGGCGTACTGCTGCTTCAACTGTTCGTATTCCAGCTCCGCCACGTTATAACTCAACTCTGCCTGACGCACTTTGTCGGTAGTGCCCGAACCGAGGCTGTCGAGGTATTGCTCGTTGCGCAACTCCACCTTTTTGCGGTTCAGTTGCATGGCAGAGACTTTTATCTTCATCTCCAGGTCGTTCAGCTTGGTCATATTCTCAAGCTTGAGCTGCTTCAGCTTGTAGCTGCGCATCTGCTCCTCATCGAGTTTCTGCTTGTAGTCGGTTTCGGCGCTCTGTAAGTCCAGCTTCAGGATGGGCGTGCCTATATCCACGCTGTCGCCACCTTTCTTATATACTTCCAGAATACGGGTGTTGATGGGCGAGTTGATAATCTCCTCAAAGGCAGGAACCACCTTGCCGGAAGCGCTTACGCTGACTTCAATCGTGCCTGTACTTACCTGGGAGAATACGATGTCCTTCTCCTTCACTCCCGTGCGCATCAATGAGATGAGCACACTGATAACGACGATACCCGCAGCGCCCATGCCGCCATAGCGAATGATTTTCTTGTTACGCTCTTTGTTACGAACTTCTTTCGGAATCTCTCTATCCATATTTTCTGTCTTTATTTACCGTTTTACGTTGCTGCCGTCCTGTTGCGTAAACGGACAGCCTGCGATTCTTCGCCCTTATACTTGCCAAATCCGTGCCAAAAACATAAATCATTGAAAACAAGCATTAAGGCAAAAAGAAGAGTGTCCGTTTTCGGACACTCTGTACATTTTCGGATAGCTGCACTGTACGAAAAGAAGAAACAGACGGAAGAGAAAGCACAATGGTACGGCGGAAGAAATATAAACGACAGGGGATAACGGGGAAAACTCCTCACCTCAGCGTCCGTTTCCCCCTTTGGTATTTGTCATGCCACGCGTTGGTACTTGTCATACCACTCTTTGGTACGGCATGTACCACACTGTGGTACTACGAATACCGCACTGTGGTACGAGAGATACCAACGGTTGGTACTCCGCGTACCAAGCCGAGGTATTTCCCGGAACATCCTTTCTTATGATTATCAAGAACTTACGATAATATTCCCTGAACGTTATCTCAGGCGCAGTCTGTCCCCTACTTCGGGCACATATTCCGCATCCTTGCGGTTCATCTTATACAGATTCTTCAGGCGGATGCCGTACTTCTGCGAAATGGAATGCATGGAATCGCCGTCTTTTACAATATAAACGGTATGAGGCTTGGCGGCTTTCTTGCGCTTGTCTTTCAGATAGATGATGTCGCCTGCCTCTAAGGTATACTCTTTATGCAGGTCGTTATACTTCACCAGTTTGCGCCAACTGATGTCGAACTCTTTGCCCAGGAACTGGAAAGTATCGCCGTCGCGGGCCACAACGTAGGCAATGTCGTTGGCAATATACACCTGATGCGGGTTGGCAAGCCAGGGTTTCTTCTTCAGTTCTTTCTCCCACTTGCGGGCCTCGCGCTTGCTCATGCCGCGGCTGTCGTACTTATACAGGTCGTAGTCCTCGATAATGGTTATCAGGCGGTTGGCATAGGAAGGGTCTGTGGCGTATCCCGCTTTTTTCAGGCCGCGCGCCCAGCCTTTGTAGTCGGTAATCTTCAACTTAAACAGGAAAGCATAGCGTGCGCCGCGTTTCAGGAAGAGCGAGTGGTCCTCGTAGGAGTCCTTCGGGTGGCGATAGGCGCGGAAGCACTCTCCTTTGGCATCATCGTCGTGGTACACTCTCCGCCCGCGCCAGTCGCTATGGCACTTTATGCCGAAGTGGTTGTTGCTCTTGCGTGCCAGTGCGCTTTGTCCCGCACCGCTCTCCAGCAGACCTTGTGCCAGTGTGATGCTGGCGGGTATCTTATGTTCCTTCATCTGCTCCACGGCAAGCGGGGCATATTGTTTGATATATTCGTTGTAACGGGAATTTCTGCGTTGTGCCTGCACAGCCACGCAAATAAGGAGAAGTGCTATGATAGCAGTCAGTCTGAATATAGGTTTCATGCTTCGAGTGTTGAATTTGACACAAAAGTCTGCAAAAGAATTGAAAAAACCAATCTCTTTCCTATCTTTGTAACATTAATTACAATAAACCATTATTCTATGAAGGACCTGAACATACAGATTGCCATCAAGATATACGAATACGAAGAGCTGAATGCCGCCGACCGCGAGCTTCTGGATGCCGCCCGGCAGGCAACTTACCGCAGTTATGCCCCCTATTCGCACTTCTCGGTGGGCGCAGCCGCCCGGTTGGCAAACAATATCATCGTTACCGGAACCAATCAGGAGAATGCAGCCTATCCGTCGGGGCTTTGCGCGGAACGCACCACTCTGTTCTATGCCAACTCCCAATATCCCGACCAGGCTGTGGAAACACTCGCCATAGCCGCCCGCAACGAACGCGGCGAGTTCCTGGAAGAACCGATTCCCCCGTGCGGCGCCTGCCGGCAGGTAATGCTCGAAACGGAAAAACGTTTCAAACGTCCCATGCGCATACTGCTGTCCGGCGAAAAAGGCATTTATGAATTGAGAAGTGTGGGCGCATTGCTGCCGCTTTCGTTCGATGCGTCTTCCATGTTATAAAATAAATACCTACCTTTGCAACTGCTAACCAACAAATACCACCACCAATGAGAATATCCAAATAAAGACAGCACATTTCGGTAAACATCGCTTTATATATGCTTTTCATATCAGAACGCTGAGCATCACTCAAAAAGGAAATGTTTAGCCTTTACTGTGTTTGTCTGTTCCCCACAGCCTTACAAGAGTTGAAAGTGTGTCGTACAGACACCTATGTTATCTACCCTAAACACAGTAAATTTATGAGTATCATTATTAAAGACCTTAGCTATACCCATACCGATAAGGAAGTTTTGTTTTCCAACCTCAATCTGATTATCAATTCCGGAGAAAAGACCGCGCTGACAGGCAATAACGGTTGCGGTAAGTCCACCCTGATGCGTATCCTTGCGGGAGAAGCATCGCCGGGCACTGGTAGTGTGCATTGTTCCGGACATCTTTACTATGTGCCCCAACATTTCGGACAATATGACGGCCGGACGGTTGCGCAGGTATTAGGCATAGACCGTAAGCTAACTGCACTCCATGCCATTCTGAACGGTGATACAGCGGAAGAACACTTTGCCCGGCTCGACAACGACTGGAATATCGAAGAGCGTACCCAAGCCGTTCTCCACGCCTGGCATTTGAACGGTATCTCTCTTTTACGCCCGTTAGAGGGGCTTAGCGGCGGAGAGAAAACACGCCTGTTCCTTGCCGGCATGGAACTGAAAGAACCGGACACCCTACTGCTGGACGAACCGACCAATCATCTGGATACTGCCGGGCGGAAACGTCTGTATGATTTCGTACACCGCACTTCGGCTACGGTGCTCGTTATCAGTCACGACCGTACTCTGCTAAATCTGTTACCCGCCATTTGCGAACTCTCCCGCAACGGACTGGCTTGCTACGGCGGCAATTACGACTTTTACAAAGAACAGAAGGAAGTGCACCGCAATGCCCTGCAACAGCAGTTGGAAGAAAAAGAAAAGGCCTTGCGCCTCGCCCGCAAGACCGCCCGTGAAATGGAAGAACGGAAAGCCAGACAAAACACACGAGGCGAAAAGGCTTCCATAAAGAAAGGTATTCCGCGTATTCTGTTAGGCGGTCTGAAGAATCATGCCGAAAACAGCAGTAGCAAACTCAGCAATGTCCATGCCGAAAAAACGGACAAGATTCAACAGGAAATAACAAACCTGAAAGGCTCCCTGCCGCAAACAAACAAGCTGAAAACCGACTTCAATGCTTCGGCATTGCATATAGGCAAAATACTCGTCACGGCACAGAATATCAACTTTCATTATCCGGACAGCAACACAAACCTTTGGACGGTTCCGCTCAGCTTTCAGCTACGCAGCGGCAACCGGTTCTGCATTAAAGGTGATAACGGCAGCGGCAAAACAACCCTGCTGAAATTGATTACCGGCGAACTGACACCGACCGGCGGAACGATAGAGCGTGCAGACTTTACCTATATTTATCTGGATCAGGAGTACTCCCTTATCCAAAATGAATATACCGTTTCGGAACAAGCGGAAGCCTTCAACCTGCGGCATCTGCCGGAGCATGAAACAAAGACCATCTTAAACCGTTACCTTTTCCCGCAGGACGTCTGGAACAAGCCTTGCAGCAAATTAAGCGGCGGTGAGAAAATGCGTCTTGCCTTCTGCTGTCTGATGATTGCCGATAACACTCCCGACCTGTTTATTCTGGACGAGCCCACCAATAATCTGGATATCGAAAGTATTGAAATCATCACAGCTACGATACGTAACTATCAAGGTACCGTACTTGCTGTCTCACACGACCGGGATTTTCTGAAAGAAACAGGAATTGAACAAGAAATAAGCTTTTTTCTGTAAAATCGGTAAAAACAAACGTAATCCATATACACAAACTAATTATAAACTCCTTATTTTTGCAATGATAAAACTATTATGACTATGTTACGTACTATCAGACTGACACTTGCAATTGTATTCTTTGCGCTCGTCACGCTCCTGTTCCTCGATTTCACCGGAACGCTGCACGGCTGGATGGGCTGGATGGCGAAAATACAGTTCCTCCCCGCACTGCTCGCACTGAATGCAGGCGTGGTACTGCTGCTTGTTGCATTGACCCTGCTGTTCGGACGCGTCTATTGCTCCGTTATCTGCCCGCTCGGCGTATTTCAGGATGTCATTTCCCGGTTTGCAGGCAAACGGAAGAAAAACCGTTTCCGCTATTCTCCCGCCAGGAAATGGCTGCGTTACGGAATGTTGGCAGTGTTTGCCGTGACCCTCGTTGCAGGCGTACGCTTTCATGCGGTTGCTTCGCTGCTCGAACCGTATAGCTCTTACGGGCGCATCGCTTCCAGTCTCTTCGCTCCCGTCTATCAGTGGGGCAATAATCTGCTGGCATATCTGGCGGAACGGGCGGACAGCTACGCTTTCTATGAAACAGAGGTGTGGATGAAAAGCCTGCCTACCTTCATCATTGCGGCCCTCACTTTTGTCGTACTCATCATATTGGCATGGCGAGGCGGACGTACGTACTGCAACACGATTTGTCCGGTAGGTACGGTGCTCGGTTTCCTGTCCGGGTATTCTCTTTTCAAACCGGTCATAGATACCGAGAAGTGCAACGGCTGCGGACTTTGCGCACGCAACTGCAAGGCATCGTGCATCAACTCCAAAACCCACGAAATTGATTACAGCCGTTGCGTGACATGCATGGACTGCCTGGATAAATGCAGACAGGGAGCCATCACCTACACCCGCCGCCGTCATAAAGCGGATGCTGCGAAAATATCCGCCCGGAATCAGACTCAATGTACAACAACTTCTACCGGACCGGCAGATGATACCCGGCGCGCATTCCTCTCGGCAACGGCAGTATTGGCCACTACCGCCGCTCTAAAGGCGCAAGAGAAGAAAGTAGACGGCGGACTGGCCGTCATCGAAGACAAGAAGATACCCGCACGTGCCGCCGCCATTACTCCTCCGGGGTCGTTGAGTGCACGCAACTTTGCACAACACTGTACGGCTTGCCAGCTATGCGTTGCGGTGTGTCCCAACCAGGTGCTGCGCCCCTCTTCCGACCTGACACGGCTGATGCAGCCGGAAATGTCCTACGAGCGCGGCTACTGCCGTCCCGAATGTACCAAGTGTTCGGAAGTTTGTCCGGCAGGTGCTATCCGGCCGATAACGAAAGCCGACAAATCGGCCATCCAGATAGGTCATGCCGTATGGATAAAGGAGAATTGCATCTGCATCACCGATAAGGTGGAGTGCGGCAACTGCGCCCGCCACTGCCCGGTCGGCGCCATACAAATGGTGGCTTCGGACTCCGGAAATCCGCAATCCCCCCAAATACCCGTTGTCAATACCGAACGCTGCATCGGCTGCGGCGCATGTGAGAACCTGTGTCCGGCACGCCCATTCAGCGCAATCTATGTGGAAGGACATATCATGCACAGAACGGTGTGAGAATCAGATGACAAAACGATAAAGGAAAATCTTCGATACGTCCTGGACAACAGACAGTACCGAGAAGAATAAATACGAGTAACTATGGAAGAGAAGAATAATAAGAATAACAGCAAGATAAACCGCCGGGACTTCTTCAAGCTTGCCGGCGCAGGGACGTTTGCATCGGCAGCCGCATTGTATGGCTGCTCCGGCAAGAATAACCGTTCGGACAGCGAATCGGCCGCTTTGGGTGAAATTCCTACCGATAAGATGGTGTACCGTACCAATCCCACCACGGGCGACCGGGTATCCTTATTGGGCTACGGCTGCATGCGCTGGCCTACCCGGAAGCGGGCTGACGGAAACGGAGATGAGATAGACCAGGAAGCCGTCAACGAACTGATTGACTATGCCATCGCCCACGGCGTGAACTATTTCGACACATCGCCCGTGTATGTGCAGGGTTGGTCGGAGAAGTCAACGGGAATAGCACTGAAACGCCATCCGCGTGAAAAGTTCCTGATAGCCACCAAACTGTCCAACTTTTCCAATTACACCCGCGAGAATTCAATCGCCATGTATCGGAAATCGTTCGAGGATCTGCAAGTGGACTACATCGATTATTATCTGTTGCACTCCGTCGGCAATGGCGGCATCAAGACATTCCGGGCACGGTACATCGACAACGGTATGATTGATTTTCTGATGGAAGAACGCAAGGCCGGGCGTATCCGGAACCTGGGGTTTTCGTTTCACGGAACAACGGAGGTGTTTGATGAAATACTGGCCATGCACGACCGCATACACTGGGATTTCGTGCAAATCCAACTCAACTATGCCGACTGGCGGCATGCTTCGGGCAATAATGTCAATGCCGAATATCTGTATGGCGAACTCGTTAAACGCGACATACCCGCCATTATCATGGAACCGCTGCTGGGAGGACGGCTATCCAGACTGAACGACCACTTGGTGGCACGCCTGAAACAGCATCGCCCGCAAGAGAGTGTGGCTTCCTGGGCATTCCGCTTTGCCGGGAGCTTCCCCAAGGTACTGACGGTACTGAGCGGCATGACGTATATGGAACATCTGCAGGACAATCTCCGCACCTATTCCCCCCTCGACCCTTGCACGGAAGAAGAACTGGCTCTGCTGGAAGATACGGCGCAGGTAATGCTTACCTATCCTATCATCCCGTGCAACGACTGCAAGTATTGCATGCCTTGTCCCTACGGACTGGACATTCCCGCCATTCTGCTGCATTACAACCGCTGCGTCAACGAGGGCAATATACCCAAAAGCAGCCGGGATGGGCACTATCGCGAAGCCCGCCGCGCCTTCCTCATCGGTTATGACCGTAGCGTACCGAAGCTCCGCCAGGCAAGCCATTGTACAGGATGCGACCAATGCAACCCGCACTGTCCTCAAAGCATCGATATACCCAAAAAGTTACAGGAAATAGACCGGTTTGTAGAAAATCTCAAACAAGAGAGATTATAATACAAACGGAAAAAGAAAATACGCCCTATCTTTGGCGGAGCAAATAATGAAGAAAGCGATACGAATGAAGAAAAAAAACATATTACTCCTTTCGATAGCCGGCCTTTGGACAATGACGGGATTTGCGCAGGCTGCAAAGGACAGCGCGCGCATTGCCCGGAACCTGACTATAGATGAAGTGGTAGTAACCGGAACAAGAAACGAAACGGATATACGGCATCTGCCGATGACCATCTCCGTAATGAACCGCAAGGTGTTGGAGCAACGTTTCCAACCATCCGTACTGCCTGCACTGACGGAGCAAGTGCCCGGACTGTTCGCCACAAGCCGCGGCATCATGGGATACGGCGTGTCTACGGGAGCGGCAGGCGGAATGAACCTGCGCGGCATCGGCGGCAGCCCTACGGCTGGTTTGCTGGTACTGATTGACGGCCATCCCCAATATATGGGATTAATGGGACATCCCATTGCCGATGCCTACCAGACCATGCTGACCGACCGGGTGGAAGTGCTTCGCGGCCCTGCCTCGGTGCTGTATGGTTCCAACGCCATGGGCGGCGTTATCAATATAGTAACCCGCAAGATGCAGGAAGACGGGGTTAAGACCCATGCGCAAATCGGCTACGGCTCCTACAACACATTGCAGACGGAAGTTTCCAACCGCATCAGGAAAGGGCGTTTCAGCAGCGTTGTCACCGGCTCTTACAACCGTACCGACGGGCATCGCGACAATATGGAGTTTGAGCAATACGGCGGCTATGCCAAGCTGGGATATGACTTCAACGATTTCTGGAAACTGTGGGGCGATGTAAACATCACGCAGTTCAAGGCCTCCAATCCGGGCGAGGCCGATAATCCGTACATAGACAATGACTCCCGCATCACGCGCGGCATGACTTCGCTCGCTCTCGAAAACCATTATGAAAAGAGCTCCGGCGCCTTGAGTTTCTTCTATAACTGGGGACGCCATAAAATCAATGACGGCTATCATCCCGGCGGTATGCCGCAGGAATCCCACTTCAACTCCAAAGACCGCATGCTGGGCGTGTCGTGGTATCAGAGCGCAACGCTTTTCGCAGGTAACCGTCTGACCGCAGGTTTCGACTATCAGCACTTCGGCGGCGAATCATGGAACCGGATGGTGTCTACCGGCGAACGTATTCCGGGTGTAGACAAGCAAATGAATGAATTTGCCGGATATGTAGACTTCCGTCAAGACCTCGGCGAATGGCTCTCTCTGGATGCGGGCATCCGTGTAGACCACCATTCGCACGTAGGCACGGAATGGATTCCGCAAGGTGGCCTTTCGTTCCACTTGCCCCGACAGATGGAAGTGAAAGCAATGGTGAGCAAGGGATTCCGTAACCCCACCATCCGTGAGATGTACATGTTTCCGCCACAGAATCCGGATTTAATGGCGGAAAGCCTGATGAGCTACGAGTTGTCTTTCTCGCAACGGGTGTTGGACGGCGCTTTGTATTACGGCATAAACCTCTACTACATTGACGGCGACAATATGATTATGACCGTTCCTACGGACGGCAAGCCCAAGAACGTAAATACCGGCAAGATTGAAAACCGGGGCATTGAAGCCAATATCGGTTACCGCATTACCCCGCACTGGCAGGCAAATGCCAATTACAGTTGGCTGCACATGGAGAATCCGGTGATTGCCGCTCCCGGACATAAACTCTATGCAGGCATTGACTTTACGCGAGGCCTCTGGGGAGTGTCAACCGGGGTGCAATATATAAAAGACCTCTATACCAACGTAAGCAAAGGCAAGGAGAAGAAAGAAAGTTTTGTTCTCTGGAACCTGCGTGCCAATTATCGTGTATGCCGCTATGCCGATGTCTTTGTACGAGGGGAAAACCTGCTGGCGCAACGCTACGAAATAAACGACGGCTTTCCGATGCCTAAGGCAACCGTTATGGGCGGAGTGAATATCAATTTCTGACAAAATCAGGCATTACTGTTGTCAAGACCGTATTGGTTTGAAATAATAGTTATAACTTTGTAAGTATAAAACAGTTTGTTTGATAAGCCGATAAAGATTATCCGACGGACCAATACAATTTACCCGATAAATGAATAAGATTATTTTATAAACGATAAGAACATGGAAACAAAAACTGTAAAACTCTATTCGCTGGATTACAGCAATGCAAGAACTTACTTAATGGCCGCATTGTTCATTGCAGGCAATATGGCACTGCCCCAGCTTTTCCACCTTATACCGCAAGGCGGTATCACATGGTTGCCCATCTATTTCTTCACCTTAATCGGTGCATACAAATTCGGCTGGAAGGTAGGATTGCTGACTGCGGTCCTTTCTCCGGTAATCAATTCACTGCTGTTCGGGATGCCTCTTCCGGCAGTGCTTCCCGCCATTCTGTTGAAGTCCGTATTACTGGCAGCAGCAGCCGGCTGGGCAGCACATCGTTTCAACCGTATCTCTCTGCCTATCCTATTGGCCGTTGTACTGTTCTATCAGGTAGCAGGTACTCTGGGCGAATGGGCTATGGTGGGCAGCTTCTTCCAAGCCGTACAGGATTTCCGTATCGGGCTGCCGGGAATGGCAATGCAGGTAGTAGGCGGCTATGCGCTGATAAAGTATAGCGCATCGCTGTAATAACCTTGTAGAAATATTAAAAAAGGTTCGGAACTGTTTCGGTATACAGTTTTACGAAAAGCATAGAAGTATCCTCCCGTTTCTACGGCTATCATTCGTGCTGATACGGAAAGGCAAAGAAATATTGCCGGTGCATACACGCAACTTCCGCAGCACGTTCCACGGGTTGGTAGCCAGCTTTCTCGAAACGGGCAAAACGTTGGAACAATGCGTAGAACGGGAAGTTATGGAAGAAACGAGACTGAAGGTGAAAAACATCACTTATTTCGGCAGCCAGCCCTGGCCTTATCCCAACGGATTAATGGTAGGATTCATAGCCGACTATGAAAGCGGGAAAATCAAACTGCAGGCCGATGAACTCAGTTCCGGCGCATTCTATTCCAAAGACGACCTACCGAAATACCCCGGAAACTAAGCATTGCAAGAAAACTGATTGATTGGTGATGCACTTTCTTTGTGCATAAAAATGGAGGTATGCTAAATTGAACTGCACGAACGTGTGTTTAATTTAGCATACCTCCATTTTTTAAAACATCTGCCGAATACTCCTGAAAAGGAAAGAAACTTCGTCACAGGTTACTATGAAAAAAGCTTCATCCAGCAAAGTGAAAAATATCCTTATTAATAGGAACGTGCAAATATCACGCGGCAGGCAGACGGCTTGCCCGTAACCATACATTTGCCCGGCTCCTTGTCACCCGGTACGAAAGAATCAAACGGAATACAGCGGATAGTGGCTTTGGTCTCTTCCTTAATCTTCTCCTCGGTTTCGGTCGTTCCGTCCCAATGAGCCAAAATAAAGCCACCTTCTTCAATCTTTTCCTTGAACTCGTCATAGCTGTCCACCGTAGTGATACGGCTGTTGCGATAATCCAATGCTTTCTTATAAATATTCGCCTGAATTTCCTCAAGCAGGTCTTTTACGTATTCCTCGATACCGTCGCAAGAGCGGGTTTCTTTCTCCAGCGTATCGCGGCGCATCACTTCCATTGTATTGTTCTCCAAGTCGCGGCCACCCATAACCAGGCGGACAGGTACACCTTTCACCTCGTAATCGGCAAACTTGAAGCCCGGACGTTTGTTGTCGGCATTGTCGTACTTCACAGAGATGCCCATTGCTTTCAGTTTGGCTACGATGCCTGCCACCTTCTCGTCAATCTTGGCAAGCATTTCGGCATTCTTGTAGATAGGTACGATAACCACCTGTATCGGAGCCAAGTGCGGCGGAAGCACCAGACCGTTGTCATCGGAATGTGTCATGATAAGCGCACCCATCAAGCGGGTAGATACTCCCCAAGAAGTGGCCCATACGTATTCCAGTTTGTTTTCCTTGTTTACGAACTGCACGTCGAAAGCTTTGGCGAAGTTCTGTCCCAAGAAGTGTGAAGTACCACTCTGCAAAGCTTTGCCATCCTGCATCATCGCTTCAATGGTATAGGTATTGAGAGCGCCGGCGAAGCGTTCGTTGGCCGACTTCACACCTTTGACAACAGGCACTGCCATGTACTTCTCGGCAAATTCGCTGTACACGTTCAGCATACGCACTGCTTCCTCTTCGGCTTCTTCGCGAGTGGCGTGAGCCGTGTGGCCTTCCTGCCACAAGAACTCTGCGGTACGCAGGAACAGACGGGTACGCATTTCCCAACGGAATACGTTTGCCCATTGGTTGCACAGGATAGGCAGGTCGCGGTAAGAGTTAATCCAATTCTTATAGGTATTCCAAATGATGGTTTCCGAAGTAGGGCGGATAATAAGTTCCTCTTCCAGCTTTGCAGCGGGGTCTACCACTACGCCGCCGCCATTCGGGTCGTTCTTCAAACGATAGTGCGTCACTACGGCACACTCTTTGGCAAAGCCTTCCACGTGTTCCGCTTCGCGACTGAGGAATGATTTCGGAATAAGTAAGGGGAAATAAGCGTTTACGTGTCCTGTTTCCTTGAACATATCGTCCAACTGACGCTGCATCTTCTCCCAGATTGCGTATCCGTAAGGCTTGATTACCATACATCCGCGCACAGCCGACTGCTCTGCCAAATCGGCCTTCACCACCAACTCGTTGTACCACTGAGAATAATTCTCACTACGTTTGGTAAGGTCTTTCAATTCTACTGCCATTCTATTTCGTTTTTAAAGTTTTCTATTCGGGTTCATTAAACGGAGTGCAAAAGTACAAATTTCTGTGCGAAAAGTGTTTATTGTGTAAACACTATTTTTTGCATACTTTATAAATGAGAACTTTTTTTCCTATTGCGAGTTATCATAATCAGTCGTTTACAAAAACAGGGGTTCACCCGCTATACTGCATGAGCAGGGAGTTGTGAAAGGTGAAAGGGTGGCTTGACATATTCCTATAAAACAAAAATCAGATAGAAATCTTGCGATGACTATCTGATTCTCTGTATGAGCGGCAAGCGAGGTTCGAACTTGTGAGGGCGTCAAAAAATACACTTGAGATTTCTTTTAGGCACGGAATTCACGATAGGTCACCTGCTTCCCTTGGTTAACTTTTATTCACTACAAAGGTAATATTTCAACCCCAATATTTCACAGTGCAAATCTAAAGGATTGCACGGAAAAAGAACAAAGAAAATCTATGTTTTCCGTGTAATCCCATGCCTAAAAAGAAACAAATGGCAAGCGAATTTTAGTTTAGACATATCCTCTTTCTGTGATTTAACTTTAGGATGATGCCAAGAATTAAAAATAACCAACTTCAAATACAGCTTTTCTTATTCTGTATCATTTTTTTAGATAAGAATGCCCGTTCTTGCGATGTCGCAGTAAAGAGGATTACTCATATCCTCTATAAGCAAGACGGGTTCTATAAGGTTACTTATCTTACGTCTAAGTTTCCATAATAGAGGGGTATCTTCAAAATAGTTGTCATCCAAATGCTCTACTACTATTGCAATGTCTATATCACTATCCTCTCTGTAATTCCCCTTACTATACGAACCATAGAGATAGAGAGCCTTTAATGGTAATCTTTCTGCTACCATTTCTTTATATCGCTTGGCGAGGACTATAGCTTGTTCTTTATCCATGACTGTAATTCTTTAGTTTGGCTTAAAAGTCCTATACAATATTCCTTAGTCAGACTTTTCATCAATCTCTCTTTATAAGAGGGATAACGGGCTTCAATATTAAGTGGCTCAAGTGTATCAATGAAATCCAACTGTTCTTCTGATAGTTCTTTATCTAATTCTGTTCTCTCTGCTAATCTGGATAGCGAATGTATCTTTAAAAGTACTTTCACCAAACGATTAGCCCAATATGCCTTGAGTATTTTTTTCTATCGTTTGGTGGCACATGAAGCCCACATAGAGATAACGGCCTGTAAGCAACATCGCATCTGCTGTTTCCAAGTCATAATCTGACATTTCAACCCAATAAGTTACTTTACCATCCATAATACAAAGGTAATTATTCCCTTTTAAATCACAATGATTTAGCTGTAACATTAAAAAAAACAGCAAATGATTCGTTGCTGTAACTCTGTTTGCTTATCAAGAAGATTTTCTGAATATACTCTTTATTGGGACAGATAATGTCTTTGATTTGTAGCATACCACTAAAATTGCAACACTTATACAGATGGGTATTCACCATTTGTTAAGGTTTTCCACTTGTAGCATACTACATTAATCGTTGCATTCATAAGATTTAAGTTGAGCTCATAGAGTCAACTGGGAGTTCAACCGCCATTGCCTAAAAACAAAAATCAGATAGAAATCTTGCGATAACTACCTGATTCTCATAGGAGCGGAAAACGGGACTCGAACCCGCGACCCTCAGCTTGGGAAGCTGATGCTCTACCAACTGAGCTACTTCCGCAGATGTTTTTCCCTTCATTCTGAAAACATCGGCAAAGGTAATGAAATCTTTTAAAAAAGAAAAAACGAAACCGCTAAAAAAATACTCTATTCTTGCCACTGCCGCAGAAATCATGTACATTTGCTTTCATAAAAACTTCAAGCAAACCAATGAGACGAATCATACTTATTACCGGTGGAGCACGTTCGGGCAAAAGTACCTATGCGGAAAAGCTGGCACTCAGCCTCTCGCCCAACCCCGTCTACCTCGCTACGGCACGTATATGGGATGAAGAATTCCGCAAACGGGTGATACACCACCAGGAAAGGCGCGGACCGGAATGGACAAACATAGAAGAAGATAAAGAGCTGAGCCGCCATTCGCTGTCCGGACGCACTGTACTGATAGACTGCATAACGTTGTGGTGCACCAATTTCTTTTTCGACCTGGATGCCGATACAGACCGTTCCCTTGCCGCAGCCAAAGCCGAATTCGACCGCTTTACAGCACAGGATGCCACATTTATATTTGTCACCAACGAGATAGGTATGGGCGGCACATCCGAAAACGAAATACAACGGAAGTTTACGGATATGCAAGGCTGGATGAACCAGTATGTGGCTTCACGGGCAGATGAAGTGATTTTAATGGTGTCGGGGATTGCAACAAAAATTAAGTGTGAATAAGTACGGAATATAAGAATGAAGTATAAGGTATAAAATTATGAAGACATTTGATATAATAGGACCGGATGAAGCTATACGACCGGCACTGGTTGAGAAAATCAATAACCTGACCAAGCCGAAAGGGTCTTTGGGAATGCTGGAAAGCCTTGCGCTTCAGGTAGGGCTTATCCAGCAAAGCCTGACTCCTATTCTGCAACACCCTCAGAATATCATCTTTGCCGCCGATCATGGTATTGTAGAGGAAGGTGTCAGCCTCTCACCCAAAGAAATTACCTGGCAACAAATCAGTAATTTCCTTCATGGGGGTGCCGGCGTCAATTTTCTGTGCCGCCAGCACGGATTTACATTAAAGATAGTGGATGCGGGAGTTGATTATGACCTGCCTTATGAAAAAGGAATCATCAATATGAAAGTGCGCAAAGGCACACGCAACTATCTGCACGAAGCTGCAATGACCGAAACGGAAATGGAACTTTGCCTGGAACGGGGTGCGGAAGTGGTGCTCCGTTGCCGCGAAGAAGGCAGTAACATACTCAGTTTCGGGGAAATGGGGATAGGCAACACATCCTCTTCTTCCCTATGGATGAGCTGCTTCACCGGCATTCCGCTAAAAGAATGCGTCGGTGCGGGAAGCGGACTGGACGATGCAGGCATCCGCCATAAGTACGAAGTGTTGAAACAGTCGTTGGACAACTACAAAGGAGACGGTTCGCCGCGTGACATCATCCGCTACTTCGGCGGCTTGGAAATGGTTATGGCAGTAGGCGCCATGCTGCAAGCCGCCGAGCTGAAAATGATTATTCTGGTAGACGGCTTCATCATGACAAACTGTATCCTTGCCGCTGCCAAGCTGTATCCCGAAGTGCTACATTATGCCGTATTCGGACATTGCGGAGATGAATGCGGGCATAAGCTTGTACTTGACTCATTAAATGCCAAACCGTTGCTGCATTTAGGATTAAGACTCGGAGAAGGCACGGGAGCTATCTGTGCATATCCCATTATAGAATCGGCTGTCCGCATGATTAATGAAATGGATAACTTCGCACACGCTTCCATCACCAAATACTTTTGAGAAGCCCCTCAAACGGCATCTCTAAGCAGAGAACCATTTTATAGATAACATATATAACTTTGTTGATAGTACCCATATTTTAATTTTATAAACAATACCTATATATAATGAACATACTGGCTGCATTTATCTTCTTCACCCGACTGCCCTTTTGGAAAATCAGGGAAGTACCCGCCGAATGTTTCAAGCATGTAGTACCCTACTGGCCGCTAACCGGCTGGCTGACGGGCGGCATCATGGCAGGCACTCTCTGGCTGACCGGACAGATACTGCCCGTATCCCTTGCCTGGATTATAGCCATCATCGCCCGCCTGTTTGTTACGGGATGCCTGCACGAAGACGGGTTAGCGGACTTTCTGGATGGGTTCGGCGGCGGCACCACCCGCGAGCGTACGCTTGCCATCATGAAAGATTCCCATATAGGAAGCTACGGAGTTATCGGACTGATATTCTATTTCCTATTGCTGTTACAGATGCGCAATCTGCCTCTAAATTTCCTTTGTATCCTTGTCTTCTGCGGCGACTGCTGGTGCAAGTTCTGCGCATCCCAACTCATTAACTGCCTGCCATACGCCCGAAAAGAAGAAGACAGCAAGGCTAAAGTCGTGTACAACCGCATGAGTTGCCAGGAATTGATATCCGCCTTCATCTGCGGATTGCTTCCTTTCGTCTTACTCCTGCCGGTAAAGATGTGGCCTGCCACCCTCTTCCCGCTGCTCGCATTCGTACTGCTGTGCCGCCTTATGAAACGCCGCCTGCAAGGATATACGGGTGATTGCTGCGGAGCGGCTTTCCTGCTTTGCGAACTGGCATTCTACATAGGCAGCCTTGTATTGGTATATGTCTATGCAGGTTTTGGAATCGATTTCCTTACGGACTTTGTCTCGGTTCCCTTTTATTTTCACTAAACATTTAATCTGAAAAATTATGGAAGTTATACTTATTCGTCACACATCCGTCGATGTACCGCCCGGCGTGTGCTACGGACAAACGGATGTTCCCCTGAAACCGACATTCGAACAGGAAGCGGCCGTTACCCAAGAGAACCTGAAAGCCTTTTTGCCTTTCGACCATGTATATACCAGTCCGCTTACGCGCTGCGTACGCCTTGCCACCTATTGCGGCTATCCGGATGCAGAACGTGACAAACGGATTATGGAAATAAACTTCGGCAGTTGGGAAATGAAACCTTTCGACCGCAACGACGATCCGCGCCTACAGGAGTGGTATGCCGACTATTTGAATGTAGCGGCTACGGGCGGAGAGTCGTTCGCCATGCAGTACCGGCGTGTCAGCGACTTTCTCGATGAGCTGAAAGGAAAGCCCTACCAGCGGGTGGCCATTTTTGCCCACGGCGGCGTCCTGATTTGCGCACAGATATATGCCGGCATCATCAAACCCGAAGAGGCATTCAGCGCACTGACATCCTATGGCGGTATCGTCAGGATTACCCTTTAGCACTCAGAAGAATGAGGGAATAACGTACATACAGGTAGCGGTAGCAACAACGATGATTACCATTATCCATTCCACACTGCGGTTGATGCGCACGGCAATCCTCATGTCTTCGGTTGTCAAAGGCCGTTCATTGTCGCCGATATAAGGTTTCCACACTTCCTCGCCAAAATAGTTGTGAGGACCACCGAAGCGGCAGTCCAATATTCCGGCAAGCGCCGCTTCCGGATAGCCGGAATTGGGACTGGCATGCTTGCTGCCGTATTTCCCCACAAAAAGCAGCAACGGGAATCTGCCGGAAACCGCCACCATGAGAAAAGCCGTCAGACGGGCGGGGATATAGTTGGCTACATCGTCCAGACGTGCCGCGAAACAGCCGAACCGACGATAGCGTTCATTCCTATACCCTATCATGGAGTCGAGTGTATTTATCATCTTATAGGCAAGCATCCCCGGCACACCCAGCAACATATACCAGAACAGCGGAGCGATTACGCCGTCGCTCAGGTTCTCTGCCAACGTCTCTAATGCCGCCGTACGTACTTCCTGTGCCGAAAGTCCGGAAGTGTCGCGCCCCACAATACGGGCTACCTGCTTCCTTCCCTCTTCCAACGAACGGTCTACAGCCTTAAACACCCCGCAGACTTCTCGCACCAGCGTAGTACCCGCAAGGCAATAAAAGATGAGCAGCACCTGCAAAGTCAAAAGCAGACCGGGAGAATAATGCGCTGCCCAACGCAGCAGGAACAATGTAAGCAGATAAACGCCTGCCACCAGTACCAACGACATGACAGCCCCTTTCAGGAAACGGGCATTTCCCTTATTCAGACGATGCTCACAGAACGAGATGGCCTTTCCGAAAGCCACCACAGGATGCGGCAGCCAGACAGGATCGCCCAACCAATGGTCGAGCAGCCATGCCGTAAGCAGCGGCAGGTTCAGATTGAAAGCAATGCCTAAAAATATGATTATATCTTCCATAAAATATTTATCACTCAGGTTCTACTATTACGCCGGCTCTACCCCGCCATAAATTCCTCTATCGCCGCCACCAGTCTGTCGTTCTCTTCCGGTGTCTGTGTGGCTATGCGGAAAAAGCGCTCGTCCAGTCCCGCAAAGTTGGACGCATCCCGAATAAGTATGCCATGCTCCCCGGCAAGATACTCTTTCAAGGCAGATGCTTTGCCCATGCGAAGCTGCACCAGCATAAAATGCGTCTGCGTATCCCAAACGTCCAATCCGCCTACGGCTTTGAGCGCTTTGCCCAGACGCGCCGTCTCCTGCAGATAAGCAGCCACATCCACCGGTTCGGGCACATCGTTCTCCAACAGGAAAAGTCCTGCTTCAATGGCAAGCCGGTTGACCGACCACGGCATACGGTTGGTGCGCAGCCGCTCCAGTAAACCGGAGCTGCCCGTTACATATCCAAGCCGCAAACCGGGAATCGCATACCTTTTCGTCATGGAATGCAGCAGCAGTACATTCGGATACTCCGCCGCCTCTGCCGGAGAGAAAAGCGGACACAGCGTAAAGAACTCATAAGACTGATCTATAATAAAACAAACCTGCGGATTATGTTCAATCAATCCGCGCATATATTCTTTATCGGCCACCGTTCCCGTAGGATTGTTGGGATTACAGAGCCACAGCATCCGCACATCGTCCGGCAGGCGATACCCGTCCTGCTCCTTCGGCAGTTGATAAAGCGAACTCACCCGGTGTCCGTGCATACGGCAGGCATCCGCATATTCGCTGAAAGTGGGTTGCAGGATAGCTGTATTCGTACCCCGGAAAGTCTGTGCAATAAGGTATATGGCCTCCGTTGCGCCATTCGTTACGCAAACAGCTCCGGACGGCAGCTGACAGCAGGAAGCTATACGGGCTTCCAACGTATAGGGTTCGGGTTCGGGGTAATTGCCTATCTCCCCGATACATTCGCAAAGATGAGCTTTCAAACGGGAAAGATTCACCTTGCTGTACACGTTGGAACTGAAATTTGCCGTTATCGGGCGGCTGTATTTATAGGAATCGTCTCCGTGTCCGTCAATCATATTCTATCCGATTTTAATTGTTGTCCGTCAATATCTTGTAAATAAGCGGCAGATTGACATGCTGCCGCACATGGTCGGCGAGTTTGTCGTACTGCTCTTCCTTAAACTGCCGGTAGTTGAACGTTTCCGCTGCTTCCGACAATTTACCGGCAAACGGTTCGAGCAGGAAGTCGATAAACTCCGGATTGTCGAGAATGCCGTGAATGTAAGTCCCCATGCACGTACGGTCTACGATATACCCGTCACATTGCCCGCTTTCCAACCGGTTTAGCGGAGAAGCGGACGCTCCCTCCACCGGTACGGTACTACCCATGTGAATCTCGTAGCCTTTTAGCTGAAAATGGGACGCTGAAGGTTGGTTGTTGAAATTTGAGGGGGAAGAGTTACCTTGCGGAACAGCGGCACGGCAGCTTTCAAGAAGTTGGAAGTTCACCTGCCGCGTCACCTTTTCTCCCGTCATTCGTGTACTTACAGGCAGCAGTCCAAGACCGGGCAACCGTTCTATCTCCCCTTCCACGTGGTCGGGGTCGAGCACTTCCTGCCCCATCAACTGATAGCCGCCGCAGATGCCCAACACGGCAGTTCCCTCACGATGGGCGCGGATGACGGCTTGCGCCACTCCGTTGCGGCGCAATTCATAGAGGTCGGCAAGGGTACTCTTGCTGCCGGGCAGGATGATGATATCCGCCTTCGCCAGTTCGTCGGTGTTGTTGGTATAGAAAAGATGCACGCGCGGGTCACGTTCCAGCACATTGAAATCCGTGAAGTTGCTGAGGTGGCGCAGCAGAACCACAGCTATATTCACCTTACCCTGCTCCGCCTGCAATGATTTGGTGGCAAGGGCAAGCGAATCCTCTTCCTCGATATAGATATCCTTATAATAAGGAACCACCCCAACCACCGGAATTCCGCAAAGCTCTTCCAGCATTTTGACGCCGGACTCAAAGAGACGTATATCTCCCCGGAACTTATTGATAAGAATACCTTTTACATGCTTGCGTTCTTCGGGAGTAAGCAGCATTACCGAACCGTACACACTGGCAAAGACCCCGCCACGGTCTATATCCGCTACCAGAATCACGTCCGCACCGGCATACATTGCCATCGGCAGATTCACGAGGTCTACCTCGCGCAGGTTGATTTCGGAGATGCTGCCCGCACCTTCCAATACGATGGGATTATATTTCTGCGCAAGGCGGTCATACGCCGCACATACTTCCCTGCGCAACTCCTCGCGTCCTTCCTTGCGGAAATAGTCGTATGCACCACGACTGCCGATAGGCTTACCGTTCAATACCACTTGCGAAGTCCGGTCCGACTGGGGTTTCAGCAGTAACGGATTCATGTCCGTATGGCACGGCACTCCGGCGGCTTCCGCCTGCACGGCCTGTGCACGTCCTATCTCCAGTCCTTCGGGAGTGGCATACGAGTTAAGCGCCATATTCTGCGCTTTGAAGGGAGCAGGCCGGTATCCGTCCTGCCTGAAAATGCGGCAAAAGGCAGCGGCTATAATGCTCTTGCCCACATCGCTACCGGTTCCGGCAAACATCAAAGGGTGAAGTTTTTTCATTTGTCGAGCTAATATACGGCATCCGGCACGGTCTGTTTTACCGTTCTCCGTTTGCGGTATCGATTCTGTCATAAAAATATGTCTGGGGCGATGATAGGCATCCAGCACCGTCTGCAACTTACTCTCCAGTTCTCTTACATCCACCTGTCCGGCAATCAGTAAGGTAAGCGCCTGCCCCAAACGCGGATCGGGAACAGAAGTAACTACAAACGGTACAGGGATAAACGGCCGTAGTCTTTTCTCCATTTCCTCCGCCTGTATCTTGATTCCGCCGCTATTGATAACGTTATCTTTCCGGCCTGCAATGGTAAAACTTCCATCGGGATAGAGACAGGCAATGTCATTGGTCTGCAAGACCTCCCCGCAAATCAGCGGAGCTTTAATAACCAGCGTACTTTCAGCGGATAAGGACAGTTCGACCGAGGGAAAAGGATAATAATGCTTGGAAGCGGTCTCTCCATTCAGACGGCGCAATGCGATATGGGACAACGTTTCCGTCATGCCGTACGTAGAATAGACCGCCGTGGGAAGAGCGCTTATTTCCGCCTCCAGACTGTCGTCCACCGCTCCGCCGCCGATAATCAGAATATCCGTCTGCTCCAACCGCTCCTTTTCTTCGGGAACACGGAGCGTGTTATAAACCTGCAAAGGAACCATCGCCGCAAATCTCAGCGGCTCTTCTATATCCGAAAGAGGATGGCCGGAAGCAGGACGCACTATCAGATTCAGCCCCGCAACCAAAGAACGCACCACCACCATCATAGCCCCTATATAACGAAGGTTCATACACAGCAAAGCGGTATCTCTCGCTTGCAGGTTCAGAAACTCGCAAGTGAGGCGGGCGCTCTGCATCATCCGGTCTTTGCGCACCACCAGCTCTTTCGGCGTGCCTGTGGAGCCCGACGTATGGACGGTGATAACCGGAGAGGCATCGAACCACTTCTCCAGAAAAAGATACAAATCCCACAAGGCGGGCGGGCAGTTTTCCGCTCCCTCCGCCACCAACCGGGATATATCCCCGGCCGTATACTCCTTTCCTTGCAGCAGCAAACGCTGTCGTTGTCGGTCGAATATCATCGGATACCTTTAAATATCATCATTACAAAACCATAAACAATCTTTCCTCACCTCAAGAGGCATTTCCACGTTGTCCGTAAAAAGCAGTCCCGTACCCAGCCCCTGAGGCAGCGGATTATCGAAGGTGGCACACCATTGGGCTATTGCATTCAGGCCGATATTCGACTCCAGAGCCGAAGTAATCCACCAGCCGATATGCCGTTTTTCCGCTTCGGCAATCCACTCGTTGCCACCGCATATCCCGCCGTGCAGGGAAGGTTTGAGAACAATATACTGCGGATTGATCGCCGAAAGCAGCTTCCGCTTCCCTTCCGGCGTATTACAGCCTATCAGTTCTTCATCCAAGGCTATCGGCAGCGGAGAGTCGGCAGCAAGACGCGCCATTTCCTCCCACTGCCCCGCACGGATAGGCTGTTCAATGGAGTGCAGCTCCAGTTCGGACAGGCGTTTCAGTTTCTCCATCGCATCAGCCGGAGAGAAAGCGCCGTTGGCATCCACACGCAACTCTATCTCTCTGGAAGAGAAATGTGCACGGATATGGCGAAGCAGAGCCAACTCATCCTCAAAGCCGATAGCGCCGATTTTCAGTTTGATGCAACGGAAACCGGCTGCCATTTTCTCCTCTATCCGGGAGAGCATCGTGTCAAAGTCGCCCATCCAGATAAGCCCGTTTATCGGAATCCCCGCCTTTCCTTGCGAGAAGTCCGTATCGTACAATGCCCAACTGCCCGTCAGGAGATGACGGAGCGCCGTTTCCAATCCGAACAGGATGGACGGATAGTCGCGCAAGGCATCCGCATCCAGTTCTCCCCCGCACTGTTCCAGCCGCCGGCAAGCCCCGGCAAGTATATCCTCATAATCGGGAAGGTCGTCACAGCTCAATGCAGGCAGCGGGGCACACTCTCCTATTCCCGTCCTGCCCGGATAGTCGGGAGAGGTCAGATGAAGATACCACACTTTCCGGGTCGTATACACCCCGCGGGAAGTCCCCGCCGGCTGCTTGAAATGCAGCAACCGGGGGATAATCTCTATCTTGCAGTCCATTACGGGTGTCAGGGGAATTTGGGATACTGCTTGAAGTTAGGCTTGCGTTTCTCCAGAAATGCGTTCTTGCCTTCCTGAGCTTCATCCGTCAGATAATAGAGCAAGGTAGCGTCGCCTGCCAGCTCCTGAATGCCCGACTGTCCGTCCAGCTCTGCATTCAGCCCCGCCTTAATCATGCGCAAAGCCAGCGGACTGAGCTGCATCATCTCTTCCGCCCACTGCACATACTCGTCTTCCAGTTGCTCCAAAGGCACTACCTTGTTGACCAATCCCATTTCCAACGCTTCCTGCGCATTGTATTTCCGGCAAAGGAACCAGATTTCACGCGCTTTCTTCTGACCTACCACACGAGCCAGGTAAGATGCGCCGAATCCGGCATCGAAACTTCCCACACGGGGACCTGTCTGGCCGAAGATAGCGTTCTCGGAAGCGATGGACAAGTCGCACACCACATGCAGCACGTGTCCGCCACCGATGGCAAAACCGTTTACGGCGGCAATCACGGGTTTCGGGATGCTGCGGATTTGCTTCTGCACATCCAATACGCTCAAGCGGGGAACGCCGTCCTTACCGATATACCCGCCGCGTCCTTTCACATTCTGGTCGCCTCCGGAGCAGAAAGCCTTGTCGCCCGCTCCGGTAATGACAATCACATCGATATCCGCTTCCTCACGGCAGATGCGCAAGGCATCGCTCATTTCGGCGGTAGTGGTCGGGGTAAACGCATTGCGGTAGCGTTCGCGGTTGATGGTGATACGGGCAATTCCGTTATAGTATTCAAAAAGAATATCTTCATATTCCCGGATGGTTGTCCATTCTCTTTTTGTCTGCATAATCTGTATTCTATTTTAATTGATGATAATAATTCTTCAACATACGGGTGTCTTCGTCCTTGTCGGTAAACACTTCCAGCAAGACGGGGCGCTCCGCCGCCTCCGGACTGGTGAAGGACTTCATGGCCTCAGCCAACTGTCCGCCGTTCTCCGCACGCAGGTAAAGGAATCCCCGCTCTTCCGCCCAGCCTTTGGCCGAAGTCTTGTGAACCGCTGTGATAAACTTATGCGAAGACTCCGACATGTCGAGCCCCGGCAATGTATGAAAGATTTCTCCGCCGCCGTTATTCAGTAAAAGGATGCGCAGGTTGGGACCGATATTGGCATTCCACAACGCATTCATATCGTAAAAGAAGCTCAAATCTCCGATAGCAACAAAGTTCAGCTTGTCGGATGCCGCCGCATACCCCACAGCCGTGGAAAGCGAACCTTCGATGCCGCTGGTTCCCCGGTTGCAGCAAACCTCTACGGTGGGCGAAACGGCATACAACTGGGCATAACGCACCACCGAACTGTTTGCCAGATGCAGTACCGATGCTTCCGGCAAGGACTTTATCAACGCCCCCACTGCCGCCATCTCCGAATAAGCGAACTCCGGTTCGGGA
>UMHB01031991.1_pt1 | contig 36617 bp, 33 predicted proteins | sample 1965441 | NCBI WGS metagenome assembly UMHB01 (sample SAMEA4836089, study PRJEB28245) | human gut metagenome | biome: gut microbiome; material: fecal sample | place: Denmark | collected 2008 | reverse complement strand
CATCACTGAAGAGAATCAGACAAGAAGAGACAAGAAGACTTCACAACAGATACTATGGCAAGACCATGAGAAATGCTGTTCGCAAGCTTCGCGCTACCACAGACAAAGCTGAAGCAACAGCTATGTATCCTGGTATCACCAAAATGTTGGATAAATTAGCTAAGACTAACGTAATCCATCAGAACAAAGCAAACAACTTGAAGTCTAAGTTGGCGCTTTACATCAACAAACTCGGTTAAGCTGATAAGTTTAAAAGATATGAGAGGCTGGACTTTTTAGTCCGGCCTTTTCTGCATACGCACCACTCCCGTACCACCTCTCCAAGACATCTCTTCATGGTGCTAAAAAGCTGTAAACGGCCCAAATTTATCAAAGCGTTGGCATGATATATCAGGGATTTTCACTATTTTTGCTTTGTTATTACAATAAGAGAAATTAGATTATGACTGAAGAAGAAAAGATAAACGGCGAAAACAATTACTCGGCCAGTAACATCCAGGTATTGGAGGGTTTGGAAGCTGTACGTAAGCGTCCTGCCATGTATATCGGCGACATTAGTATCAAAGGACTTCATCACTTGGTTTACGAAGTTGTGGACAACTCTATTGATGAAGCGCTCGCCGGTTATTGCGACCACATCGAAGTTACTATCAACGAAGACAACTCCATTACCGTACAGGATAACGGACGCGGTATTCCGGTAGATTTTCATGAAAAAGAACAGAAATCGGCTCTCGAAGTTGTTATGACCGTATTACATGCCGGTGGTAAATTCGACAAGGGCTCTTACAAAGTTTCCGGCGGTCTGCATGGCGTCGGCGTATCTTGCGTAAATGCACTGTCTACGCACATGACCACACAGGTTTTCCGCAACGGAAAAATCTATCAGCAGGAATACGAATGCGGACACCCGCTATATTCTGTAAAGGAAGTCGGCGTTACCGAAATTACAGGTACACGCCAACAGTTCTGGCCGGATGATACGATTTTCACCGAAACGGTCTACAACTACGACATTCTGGCTACCCGCATGCGTGAGCTGGCTTACCTGAACGCCGGAATCAAAATCACGCTGACCGACCTTCGCGTAAAAGAAGAAGACGGGAACTACAAACAAGAGATTTTCTACTCCGTAGAAGGCTTGAAAGAATTCGTGCGCTATATCGACTCCTCCCGCGAACATCTGGTGAACGATGTCATCTACATTAACACCGAGAAACAGGGCACACCGGTGGAGGTGGCCATCATGTACAACACTTCCTACAACGAGAACATCCACTCTTACGTAAACAATATCAATACAATCGAAGGCGGTACCCACTTGGCAGGTTTCCGTCGTGCGCTTACCCGTACGTTGAAGAAATACGCCGAGGACAACAAGATGCTGGAAAAGGCCAAAGTAGAGATTTCGGGTGATGACTTCCGCGAAGGCCTGACCGCAGTAATCTCCATCAAAGTGGCCGAACCGCAATTTGAAGGGCAGACCAAAACAAAACTCGGAAACAACGAGGTGATGGGAGCCGTAGACCAGGCTGTGGGCGAAGCACTCTCCTACTATCTGGAGGAGCATCCCAAAGAGTCCAAAATGATTGTAGACAAAGTGATATTAGCGGCACAGGCACGTGTGGCTGCACGCAAGGCACGCGAGTCCGTACAACGCAAGTCTCCGATGTCGGGCGGCGGCATGCCGGGCAAACTGGCCGACTGCTCCAGCAAGGACCCCGAAGAATGTGAATTATTCCTCGTCGAGGGTGACTCCGCCGGCGGTTCTGCCAAACAAGGACGTAACCGTACTTTCCAAGCCATCCTCCCGCTCCGCGGTAAGATTCTGAATGTGGAGAAAGCCATGTGGCACAAAGCCTTCGAGAGCGACGAAGTAAACAATATCATTCAGGCACTGGGCATCCGTTTCGGTGTGGACGGCGAAGACAGCAAAGAGGCAAACATAGACAAGCTGCGTTACAAGAAGGTAATCATCATGACCGATGCCGACGTCGATGGTTCGCACATCGACACGCTGATCATGACGCTCTTCTTCCGCTACTTCCCGCAGGTGATACAACAGGGCTATCTGTACATCGCCACTCCCCCTCTCTACCTCTGCACAAAGGGTAAAGTGAAAGAGTACTGCTGGACAGACCAACAACGTCAGAAGTTTATCGACACCTATGGCGGCGGTTCGGAAAATGCCATTCATACCCAGCGTTACAAAGGTTTGGGTGAAATGAACCCGGAACAATTGTGGGAAACAACCATGAACCCGGAAAACCGCATGCTGAAACAAGTACACCTTGAAAATGCAGCCGAAGCCGACTACACATTCTCCATGTTGATGGGTGAAGATGTAGGCCCGCGCCGCGATTTCATCGAAAAGAATGCAACGTATGCAAATATCGATGCATAAGAACAGTGATTAATCATTAGCGTTTGGTTAATGATTAATCATTGAATAACGTTTTTATTAACCAACCTCACATCTTACAACGAAGAAGCTCCGGACGGACAGGAAATACCTGTTGACCGGAGCTTTTCTCTTATAACATTCCTTGTTTTTTCATCTCCCCCGCCGCCAATTCCAGCTCAGCATACCATTCTTCGCCGAATTTACGTATCAGCGGCTCCTTCAAGAACTTATATACAGGAACATCCTCTTTCCGTCCCAATAGCACAGCCGCCTTGCAGACATCCCAACGATGATAGTTCACTGCCTTATAAGGCCCGTAATCGCCTATCCGTATGGGATAAAGATGACAGGAGACCGGTTTATAAAAGTCTGTCTTACCCTCACGAAAAGCCTTCTCAATGGCGCAATAGCAACAACCTTTCTCGTCATAACAAGTGAACACACAATCCTTATTATTAACAATGGACGTCACCAGATCGCCTTCTTCGTCTGTGTACACCACACCCTGCGCCTCTATCACAGCCCGCGCTTCAGCAGAGAGCTCATCCCAAATCACAGGGAGCACCTCCTCCAGCTTCTCTATCTCCTCAAATTCCACCGGGGCGCCGGCATCTCCCTCAATGCAACATTCTCCCTTGCAAGCCTCCAGATTGCAAAGAAACTTCTCACGCAGCACGTCCAGGCTTACCACCACGTCGTCTATCTGTATCATAACTATCTTAAATGTGTAAAAGAGCAAAAAGGCGTGGATTAGTTAATAACCCACGCCCCTCAATATGCTAATAATACTTACTTTATCAAATCCTTACCAGTCATTTCAGCCGGTTGCTTCATGCCCAAGATATGCAGAATGGAAGGAGCGACATCCGCCAATACACCGTTCTCCACCTTAGCATCCTTATTTTCCGTTACATAAACAAACGGAACGGGATTCAAGGAGTGAGCCGTATTCGGCGTGCCGTCCTCGTTCAGGGCGTGGTCGGCATTACCATGGTCGGCAATGATGATTACTTCATAATCATTGGCTTTGGCAGCTTCAACCGTATCTTTCACACATTCGTCGATAGCTTTTACGGCTTTCTCAATGGCTTCGTAGATACCGGTGTGACCTACCATATCACCGTTGGCATAGTTCACCACGATGAAATCGAATTTCTTGGTGTTGATAGCCTCAACCAGCTTGTCTTTCACTTCGTAAGCGCTCATTTCAGGCTTCAGGTCGTATGTGGCAACTTTCGGAGACGGAACGAGGATGCGCTCTTCCGCATCGTACGGAGTTTCACGACCACCGTTGAAGAAGAATGTCACGTGAGCATACTTCTCCGTTTCAGCAATATGAAGCTGCGTCTTACCGTTGGCAGCCAAGTATTCGCCCAATGTATTCTGCACATTCTCCTTATCGAAAAGTATATGTACTCCCTTGAAAGAAGCGTCATACGGAGTCATGCAATAGTATTGCAAGTTAGGAATAGTGTGCATGCCCTGCTCCGGCATATCCTGCTGAGTCAGGACGATAGTCAATTCCTTGGCGCGGTCGTTGCGGTAGTTGAAGAAAATAACCACATCACCTTCCTTGATCGTACCGTCGCAATCGGCGTTTACAATCGGCTTGATGAACTCATCGGTTACACCTTCGTCGTAAGACTCCTGCATAGCCTGAACCATGTCGGAAGCCACCTTGCCTTCACCGTTTACCAGCAGGTCATAAGCAACTTTCACACGTTCCCAACGTTTGTCACGATCCATAGCGTAGAAACGGCCTACGATGGAAGCAATCTTACCGGCAGACTTCCGGCAATGTGCCGTCAGTTGCTCGATGAAGCCCTTACCGCTCTTCGGGTCGGTATCGCGGCCGTCCATGAAGCAATGGATGAATGTATTCTCGATGCCATATTCCTTTGAAATATCGCAAAGCTTGAACAGATGATCGAAAGAGCTGTGCACACCGCCGTTACTGGTCAGTCCCATGAAGTGGATGTTCTTTCCATGTTCCTTAGCGTACGAGAAAGCAGAAACGATTTCCTTGTTCTTCAAGATACTTCCGTCGGCACAGGCGCGGTTAATCTTCACCAGATCCTGATATACGATACGTCCCGCACCGATATTGAGGTGGCCTACTTCCGAGTTACCCATCTGCCCGTCGGGCAAACCGACATTCTCACCGCTTGCCTGCAACTCTGAGTGCGGATAAGCAGCCAGCAAACTATCCCAGTAGGGAGTCGGTGTGTTGAAAATCACATCATCTTTACCTTGATCGCCGATACCCCAGCCATCAAGAATCATTAAAAGGGCTTTCTTGCTCATAATATTCATTGATTTTAATTGTACAATCTCTTTCCTGCGAAAAAAGACTGCTGATTTGCAATCTGTTTTCCGGTTGCAAAGGTACAAAATAGCGGTCAAACTATGTCACTTCAAAAAGTAAAAATAACATTTGCACCAATCAACCTGTTTCTGTTAATAACAAGAAATCCGAAAAAAAGTGCGCAAAAGTATGGATTCAGCTTTGATTTTCATACTTTTGCACTGTTTTTAAATAAAATCAACTGAAATGATGGACGATTCAAACCCACGAACGTGCAATAGTGTTTACAATTAAAGCGAACGGAGACGTTGGCGGCAATGCCTCTGTTCGGACTAAAGAAAGGAGGCAAAAAAATGAGAAAGTATCTCTACAGCGAAAACGGCTTCGTAGAAAAAAACGAGTGGAAACCCAACTGCTGGGTAAACGTGGAATGTCCGGACGACAGCGATTTCCAGTTCCTTACCCAAGAGTTGAAAGTTCCCGAATCATTCCTTGAAGACATAGCCGATACGGACGAACGCCCGCGTACGGAGACGGAAGGCAACTGGCTGCTGACCATACTTCGTATCCCGATGCAAAGCAGCCAGCATGGAATTCCGTTCATCACAGTGCCCATAGGCATCATTACGAACAATGATATCATCGTTTCCGTATGCTATCACCACACCGAACTGATACCGGACTTCATACAGCACACCCGCCGCAAAGGCATTGCCGTCAACAATAAGCTGACGCTGATTCTGCGAATCATATATTCCTCTGCCGTATGGTTCCTGAAATATCTGAAACAAATCAACAACGACGTAACCACCGCCGAAAAAGAACTGGAAAAGAGTATCCGTAATGAAGACCTTCTTCAATTAATGAAGCTGCAAAAGACGCTGGTGTACTTCAACACTTCCATCCGCGGCAACGAAGTCATGATAGGACGGCTGAAGAACATCTTTCAGGATACGGACTATCTTGATCTGGAACTGCTGGAGGACGTGGTCATCGAACTGAAACAGGCTTACAACACTGTGAATATTTACAGCGACATCCTCACCGGAACAATGGATGCTTTCGCTTCCATCATATCCAATAACGTGAACGCAATCATGAAACGCATGACGAGCCTCTCCATCACGCTGATGATACCCACATTGATAGCCAGCTTCTACGGGATGAATGTGGATATACATTTAGACGGTTTTCCACATGCGTTCGTATTCATTATTTTGCTATCGGCAATCTTATCGGCGGTGACCTTTATATGGTTCAGAAAGATTAAGTGGTTCTAAAACAGTTCCAACTGCCCGTCGCCCAGCAGGTTAAAGGTCATGCGATGATAGGGGGAAGTTCCCCGTTCAGCAATCGCCGCCCGATGTTTTTTCGTGGGATAGCCCTTATTATGATTCCAGTCGTAATAAGGGTATTCTTCATGCAGCCGGTTCATATAATCATCGCGATAGGTCTTGGCAAGAATGGAGGCAGCCGCAATGGAAAGATATTTGCCATCACCTTTTACAACGGTCGTATGCGGCAGTTCCCGGTATTTCTTAAAGCGGTTTCCGTCGATGAGCAGATGCTGCGGACGCAACTGCAACCGGTCGACAGCACGATGCATGGCGAGAAAAGAGGCGTTCAGGATGTTTATCTTATCAATTTCCTCCGGAGAGACAACTCCCACCGCCCACGCCAAAGCCTCTTTTTCTATAACTTCACGCAGGGCATACCGTTGCTTTTCGGTAAGTTGTTTGGAGTCGTTCAGCAATTCGTTCTTGAAGTCTTTGGGCAAGATAACGGCGGCAGCATAAACAGCTCCCGCAAGGCAGCCACGCCCGGCTTCGTCACAACCGGCTTCTATCAGTTCTTTGTTCAAATAAGGTAACAGCATATATCACTACATTAGAGCACACAAAGATAAATCTTTTCATAAGTAAACGGGAGTTTTAAAGAGAATAAATAATATGATTATCTTTGCCGGCAAATAAAAAGACAACAGACATGTTTATAATTATCGGACTGATGCTCACAGGAATGTTGCTGGGCTATCTCTTACGAAGAAAGAATTTGTGCAGAATCCACAATGTCATTACCGTACTGATCTGGGTGCTGCTTTTCATTCTCGGAGTTGAAGTAGGCGGAAACGAACAAATCATCAAAGGGCTGCACACCATAGGGATTGAAGCAATCATACTGACCTTGGGCGGAACTTTGGGAAGTGTCATTGCTGCCTGGGCATTATGGAAGGCTTTATATAAGAAGAAAGGAGAAGCGGCATGAAAGGCAGTCTTATCATAATCGGTTTCTTCGTGCTGGGTACGCTTTGCGGAGTTTCCCATCTGATACCCATTGACATAGTCATGGACAGCCGGATCAGCTTCTACGCTCTTTGTGCACTGATGTTCAGCGTGGGATTAAGTGTGGGCAATGACCCGCAAACATTGAAGAACTTCCGTTCGCTCAATCCGCGACTGGTTTTCCTGCCCATCATGACGATACTGGGCACACTGGCAGGTTCAGCAGCAGTCAGCCTCATCCTGACTCACCGCTCGCTGACCGATTGCCTGGCAGTAGGTTCGGGCTTCGGATATTATTCACTCTCCAGCATCTTCATCACCGAATACAAAGGAGCCGAACTGGGAACCATTGCACTGCTTGCCAATATCAGCCGCGAGATACTCACCTTATTGGCTGCACCGTTGCTGGTGCGCTGGTTCGGTAATTTAGCTCCCATCTCGGCGGGGGGAGCTACGACAATGGACACCACACTCCCGATAATCACCCGTACCGCCGGACAGCAATTCGTCGTAGTCTCCATATTCCACGGATTTGTGGTCGACTTCAGCGTACCGTTCTTGGTAACCTTGTTTTGTTCGATATAAGCCGGGAGCGGATAAGGCTTCCTATCGGAAGCAGATCCGTCCCACAGAACAAATATATTCGTCTCATGAGATAAAAAAAATCATCCCATGGGAGGAATAAATCCGTCCCATAGGATGAATAATTTCGTCTTACAAGACGAATATTGTAGGTTTAGAACACGCTCCAAGCAACAGTAAGACCTGCCATTACGATAGCCACCATGCTCATCAGTTTGATAAGAATGTTAAGGCTCGGACCGGAAGTATCTTTAAACGGGTCGCCTACCGTATCCCCCACAACGGTAGCTTTATGCACCTCACTGCCTTTTCCGCCGAAATTTCCTTCCTCTACGTATTTCTTGGCATTATCCCACGCACCACCGGCGTTCGCCATAAAGATAGCAAGCACGAATCCGCTGCTAAGTCCGCCAATAAGCAATCCCAGCACACCGGGCACACCGAAGATCAGTCCGGTCAGGATAGGAGCGATGATTGCTATCAATGACGGAACCACCATTTCGCGTTGCGCGCCTTTTGTGGAAATGGCCACACAACGTTCATAATCAGGCTCCGTCTCACCGGTAAGGATACCTTTTATTTCGCGGAACTGGCGGCGCACTTCATCCACCATGTGCGCAGCGGCACGACCTACGGCATTCATTGTCAGGCCACAGAACAAGAAAGCCATCATACTGCCAAGAAACATTCCCGAAAGCACTTTCGGATTCATCAGCGTTACATCATAATGGTGCATGAAATCGAAGAAGGTGGCATCCTGCACCGATACCGTCTCACCGCCCACAGAAATGTCGGTAGCACCCAAACGCGTCAGTCCGATGCGAATCTCTTCTATGTAGGACGCAAGCAGGGCAAGTCCCGTCAACGCGGCAGAGCCGATGGCGAAACCCTTACCCGTAGCGGCTGTTGTATTACCCAGAGAATCGAGCGCATCGGTACGCTTGCGCACTTCCTCGCCCAGACCGGACATTTCGGCATTGCCACCGGCATTGTCGGCAATAGGTCCATAAGCATCCGTAGCCAACGTAATGCCCAAAGTGGAGAGCATACCTACGGCAGCTATACCGATGCCGTAGAGCCCCAAGCCTACATTGGAAAAATCAAAACCGGCAGCAAAAAGATAAGAGGCTATAATGCCTACAACTACGGCAATGACCGGAATAGCAGTGGAAAGCATGCCCAAACCGATACCGAAGATGATGACAGTGGCCGGCCCCGTCTTACCGCTTTCACTCAGCTTCTGAGTAGGGCGATAGGACTGGGAAGTATAATATTCCGTAGAACGTCCGATAACGATACCTACTATCAGGCCTACAACCACCGAGCAGGAAATCCACATCCAGTTGTCCAGCTTCAACAGCCAAAGAACAAGGAAAGTGGCAACGACTATCAGTACCGAACTCAAATTCGTGCCGAAAGCAAGCGAATTCAATAAGTCTTTCATTTTGGCATCCTCTTTGGTGCGCACCGAAAAGATACCTATAATGGAGAGAATGATTCCCACAGCCGCAATCAGCATCGGAGCTATAACCGCTTTGAACTGCATCAGCGTGTCTCCCGAATGGATGAAGGCAGCAGCACCGAGGGCCGCTGTGGCAAGGATAGAGCCGCAATAGCTCTCGTAAAGGTCGGCGCCCATACCGGCAACATCGCCCACATTATCGCCCACATTATCGGCAATGGTTGCAGGATTGCGCGGATCGTCTTCCGGAATACCTGCCTCCACCTTACCCACAAGATCGGCGCCTACATCGGCAGCTTTCGTATAGATACCGCCACCCACACGCGCAAACAGCGCTTGAGTGGAAGCCCCCATACCGAACGTGAGCATTGTGGTAGTGATAATACAGAGTTTATGGGTGGGTGTCATCACATCCACCGGAATTACCGCGTTGAGCAACAAATACCAGAAAGAAATATCGAGCAGGCCAAGCCCGACCACAACGAGCCCCATCACCGCACCACTGCGGAAAGCAATACGCAGACCGGAATTCAATGAGTTGCGTGCAGCATTCGCCGTACGCGCCGAAGCATACGTGGCCGTTTTCATGCCAAGAAAGCCGGAAAGGCCGGAGAAGAAACCGCCTGTGAGGAAAGCTATCGGCACCCAAGAGTTCTGCACTCCGAAACCATAAGCCATAACAGAAAACAGAATCACCAGCCCCAGAAACACCCAACCCACAATCTTATATTGCTGGCGAAGATAGGACATGGCGCCTTTGCGCACTGCTGCGGCAATCTTGACCATTTGAGGAGTTCCCTCACTCTCTTTCATCATCTGACGGTGGAAATACCAGGCAAAGCAAAGTGCCAGAACGGAAGCGGCTGGAACCAGCCAGAAAAGCAATTGGTCCATAGCATAAATCGTATTAAAAGGTTGAACGAAAGCCTAAATGTATTGATTTGAAATGAAATAAGCAAACGATTAACCGAATTTATGCCAAGGCATGAAAAAACACATGAGGGCATCGAAACTCCAATGCCCTCATGTGTTTTCTTTATTCTATTGTTACGGCAGTACCGCAAGCAGTCACCATCAGCATACTGCCGCTGCCGCCTACCGTTTCGTAATCAAGATCCACCCCTATCACAGCATTGGCTCCCAACATACGCGCCTGTTCCTGCATCTCGCGAAGAGCAGTATCCTTTGCCTCGCGGAGCACCTCCTCGTACGAACCGCTGCGCCCGCCCACTACATCGCGGATGCTGGCAAAGAAATCACGAAAAACATTGGCACCGATAATAGTCTCACCGCTGACGATACCAAAATAACGGGTGATGCGGCCACCCTCAATGACGGAAGTTGTTGTTACTAACATAATTCTCTATTTTTAAGTTCTTCAAAACATCTTGCTGACACGCTCTATGCCTGCCACCAACACGTCTATTTCCTCTTTCGTATTATACAAGCCGAATGAAGCGCGCACCGTACCTTCAATGCCAAGGCGCTGCATCAACGGCTGCGCACAATGATGTCCCGTACGTACGGCAATGCCGAGGCGGTCGAGCAGCGTCCCCATGTCGAAATGATGAATATCGCCTACAAGGAAAGAAATGACACTGCCTTTATCTTCCGCTTCACCGAAAATCCGCATGCCGGGAATCTCTTTCAGGCGGTGCATGGCATACGCCGTCAGTTCATGCTCGTGGGTAGCGATATTCTCCATGCCAATAGCCGAAACATAATCCAGCGCTTTGGCAAGTCCGGTGGTACCGATATAATCGGGGGTACCGGCTTCAAACTTGAAAGGAAGCTCGTTGAAAGTGGTCTGTTCAAACGATACGTGTTGTATCATTTCACCGCCACCTTGATAGGGAGGTATTTTCTCAAGCCATTCTTCCTTACCATAGAGCACACCCACACCGGTAGGGCCGTATACCTTATGACCGGAAAAGACGTAGAAGTCGGCGTCCAAATCCTGTACATCCACCGGCATGTGCGGAATGGACTGGGCACCGTCTACAAGTACGGGAACGCCCTGCCCGTGGGCATAGCGTATCATTTCCCTGACAGGATTCACCGTACCCAGCACATTGGAGACATGGGCCACGCTGACAATCTTTGTACGTTCGGAAAACAGTTGCTTGTATTCATCCTGCAGAAGCTCCCCCTTGTCATTCATCGGAATGACCTTAATGGTGATGCCTTTTTTAGCAGCCAGCAACTGCCAGGGAACGATATTGCTGTGATGCTCCATGACGGAAAGAATCACCTCATCCCCCTCTTGCATAAATTCATCGCCGAAACTGGATACAAGCAGGTTGATACTTTCCGTCGTACCGCGGGTAAAGACTATTTCATTCGTGCTACGGGCATTGATAAACTTCCGCACCGTCTCACGAGATGCCTCGTGCAGCTCCGTAGCCTGTTGCGAAAGAAAATGCACACCGCGATGCACATTGGCATTGACCGAATAGTACTCGTCCGTAATGGCATCTACCACCTGACGGGGTTTCTGTGTGGTCGCACCGTTATCAAAATAAACCAACGGCTTACCATATACTTCACGAGAAAGTATCGGGAAATCAGCTCTTATCTTTTGAAGGTCCATATCTTTTAAATTATGAATGAACAATGAAGAAAGCTTCATTATTTACATATCGCGCATCCCTGACACTTGTTCAGCTCACCGCGGAAACGCTTCTCTACCAGCAGATGCAGGCGATCTTTCAAAGCATCCAGACGGATGGTATCAATCACCTCATTGACGAAGGCAAACATCAACAGCAAACGGGCCTCGCGCATGGAGATGCCGCGTTGCTGCATATAGAACAGAGCACTTTCGTCAAGCTGCCCCACCGTAGCGCCATGGCTACACTTCACATCATCGGCATAAATCTCCAGCTGAGGTTGGGTATACATGTGCGCTTCGCACGTAGCGCAAAGGTTGCGGTTCGTCTGTTGTGAGCTCGTATGTTGTGCATCGGGACGTACCAGCACCAAACCGGCAAAAGCACCGACTGACTGGTCATCGAGCACATACTTAAACAACTCGTTACTGGTGCAGTTGGGCACAGCGTGGTCTATTGTAGTGTTGTTGTCCACATGCTGGTTCTTATCTGCAATCGCCATACCGCAAAGGTTCAGTTCGGCTCCCTCGCCGGCAAGCGTAACCTCGGTTGTGTTGCGGGTGGTACCGTTGTGCAGGGTCATTCCATTCAGCAGAACATTGCTGTTGGCTTCTTGCTTGACATACAAGGCACTGATACGTACTGTACTGGTATGCGTTTCTTCCAGTTCATAGAAGTCGAAAGTGGCATTTTCACCAACAAACACCTCTATCACCTGCGTTGCAAGAAAGTTCACGCTATCCATTGCATGGTCGCACGCCAGAAGACGGGCTTGTGCACCCTCTTCCAAAATGACAAGCACACGACGGTTCACCATGAAATTGACGTCGGCACGCAGAATGTTCACTAACTGAATAGGCTTCTCCACCACTACATTCTTGGGAACATACAGCAATACACCGTCTTGCGCAAAGGCAGTATTGAAAGCCGTTACCCCATCTTTGGATGTATCTGCCAACTTGCCGTAATACTTCCTCACCAGTTCCGGATGCCGGTCGGCCATCTCCTTCAGACTTCCGAAGATGACGCCTTCGGGCAAATGCGACTTAGGCAATGCCTTGTTATAGAAAGCATCGTTCACCACAAAGTAAAGGGAAGTGCTCATATTCGGCACATCGCACTTAAATACCTCATAAGGATTGACGGGTATGTCCAAGCGGTTCAGGTTCAGCCCGTAATCAGGTTCAAAGAACTTACTGACATCGGTATATTTATATTTCTCTACCTTACGGGTTGGAAAACCAAGCCGTTCGAAGTCGGCAAATGCAGCGGCACGCGGAGCATTCAGCACTTCGGCGCTGTGACGGCATATCATCGCTTCCGTTTGGGAGAAAAGGTCTATATATTGTTGCTCTACACTCATGTTATCTAATTATGAGTTTTGAATTTATAATTCACTCGCTTCTTTCTTAATCCAATCGAAGCCACGCGCTTCAATCTCTTTTGCCAATTCAGGGCCACCGGTCTTCACGATGCGTCCGCCAAGCAACACATGGACAGTATCCGGTTTCAAATAGTCCAGCAGACGCTGATAGTGGGTGATCACCATTGCACTGGTCTGAGGCGTCTTCAGCTTATTGAAACCGTCAGCAACAATACGCAAAGCGTCCACATCAAGACCGGAATCCGTTTCGTCGAGAATGGCAAAAGTAGGTTCCAGCATAGCCATCTGAAAGATTTCATTACGCTTCTTTTCACCACCACTGAAACCTTCATTCACGCTGCGATTGGCAAGTTTGTTATCCAGTTCTACGATAGCACGCTTCTCGCGCATCAACTTCAAGAATTCACTGGCAGAGAGTGCTGGCAAATGGCGATACTTGCGCTGTTCGTTGACAGCAGCACGCATAAAGTTCACCATAGAGACGCCCGGTATCTCCACCGGTGTCTGAAATGAAAGGAAAATACCCTCGTGAGCGCGATCCTCAGGACTCATAGCCAGCAGATCCTTACCATTAAAAGTTATGGTGCCACGCGTTACCTCGTATGCAGGATGCCCCACCAGTACATTGCTCAGCGTACTTTTTCCGGCTCCATTCTGTCCCATCAGGGCATGTACCTCACCGTCGCGGATAGTAAGGTCAATGCCTTTTAGTATTTCTTTGCCATTGATGCTGGCATGCAGGTCTTTTATCTCTAACATAATCTTCAAAATTAAGAATGAAGAATTAAGAATGAAGAATCTCATAAGCATCTTCATTCCTAACTCTTCATTGTTCTATTTTAATTCTTCATTCTTCATTCTTAACTCTTCATTTTTATCCCACGCTTCCTTCCAGCGAAATAGCCAGCAACTTCTGAGCTTCCACAGCAAACTCCATTGGCAGTTTGTTCAGAACTTCCTTTGCATAACCATTCACAATCAGCCCGATAGCATCTTCCGTAGAAATTCCACGCTGGTTGCAATAGAATATCTGGTCTTCGCTAATCTTGCTGGTAGTTGCTTCATGCTCCACAATGGCTGTCTCGTTATGGATGTCCATGTAAGGGAAGGTGTGCGCACCGCATTTGTCGCCCAGCAACAATGAGTCGCACTGACTGTAATTACGGGCATTATCCGCTCTCTGGGCAACACGTACCAGCCCTCGGTAGGAGTTTTCACTCCGTCCGGCTGAGATGCCTTTGCTGACGATAGTGCTCCGGGTGTTCTTTCCGAGATGAATCATCTTCGTACCGGTATCTGCCTGCTGATAGTTATTAGTGACCGCCACACTGTAAAACTCTGCCGTAGAATTATCACCGGAAAGAATACAGGACGGATACTTCCAAGTAATGGCCGAACCTGTTTCCACCTGCGTCCAAGACAGTTTACTGTTTATTCCCTTGCAGTGGCCCCGCTTCGTCACAAAGTTATAAACTCCGCCTTTACCTTCGGCATCACCCGGATACCAATTCTGAACAGTGCTATACTTCACCTCAGCGCGGTCATGCACTACAATCTCCACAATAGCGGCATGCAATTGGTTTTCGTCACGCATCGGCGCCGTACACCCCTCCAGATAGGAAACATACGAATCATCATCCGCCACAATCAAAGTTCTTTCAAACTGTCCGGTGTTGCGGGCATTAATCCGGAAATAAGTGGACAGCTCCATTGGACAACGCACTCCCTTCGGAATATAGACGAAAGAGCCGTCGGAAAATACCGCAGAGTTCAGTGCCGCAAAGAAATTATCACGATAACCCACTACCGAACCCAAATATTTCTGAACCAAATCGGAATGCTCACGTACAGCCTCGCTGAAGGAACAAAAGATGATTCCCTTCTCCATCAACGTCTCCTTGAAAGTAGTCTTTACGGATACGGAGTCCATTACGGCATCCACCGCCATACCACTCAACGCCATCTGTTCTTCCAAAGGGATACCCAGCTTATTGAAGGTCTTGACCAACTCCGGATCCACCTCGTCCATACTCTTCGGACCGTCCTTTTTCTTGGTAGGGTCGGCATAATATGAAATGGCCTGATAATCTATTTCAGGAATACGGAGATGCGCCCATGTAGGCATCTCCAGCGTCAGCCAATGACGGTACGCTTTCAAACGGAACTCTAACAACCATTCAGGTTCTTCCTTCTTCCGGGAAATCAGCCGTACCACATCCTCATTCAAGCCGCGCTCAATGATGTCTGTGTGCACGTCGGTGGTGAAACCGTACTTGTACTTCTCCTGAGTGAGTTCCTTTACATATTTATTGGGTTCTTCTTGTTGCATTATTCATTCAATATATATTGTTCTGTAACATGCTTAGCTGCGGGAAAGAATATCCCGGCAAACGATTTCATAGGATAATATAACACCGATTCTTCCTTTTTTGTTTGATCCAGCAGCGTATTGTCCTCATCGATAAATTCAATAACACCGATTAGCAGGCTTACCAGCAAAAGAGACTTTAACGCTCCCAACCCGGAACCTAACCAACGGTTCAGCCAGCCGAGCGAAACCGCCTCCATTGCCTTTGTCAGCAAAGAGGCTATCAGGGCAAAAGCCAACGGCACAGCTATCCAAATAGCTATAAACGCCAACACCTGTGCCACTGTCATTGAGTCGGTTACTTTGGAAAACACTTTCTCGGCAACAGAAGCATACAGTGCTTTTGCCGCCAGCAGACCGACAATCAGTCCCAACAAAGCAGCCAGTTGCTTCACAAACCCCTTCATGAAACCAACGACCGCCCCTGCACCAATCACGACTAATATGACTATATCTATGGTTGCCATAATTAAAAAAGGATAATAAAGTGACAAGGTTATAAATTAATAAAAGTGACTATACAACAATGTGCCAATTGACTGCGCAAGAGATGCCGCAGGGCAATTGGCACATTGGCACATGCTATCACGTTATTACTTTATCACGCTATCGCCTTATCTTTTCTTATAAGGTTTGCTTTACTTCTACTTCTTCGTAAGATTCTATGATATCCCCTATCTTGATATCGTTGCAGTTCGTCAAGCTGATACCGCATTCAAAGTTAGTACCTACTTCCTTCACATCATCCTTGAAGCGTTTCAAGGCGTTGATGTTTCCTGTGAAGATAACGATGCCGTCACGTATCAGACGTGCCTTGTCACTACGTTTCACCTTTCCGGTCTTCACCATGGCACCTGCCACGAGACCCACTTTGGTAATATTGAACACCTCACGCACTTCAATCGTTGCCGTAACCTGTTCCTTCAAAGTCGGCGCCAACATGCCTTCCATAGCAGCCTTCACCTCTTCGATCGCATCATAGATGACAGAGTACTTGCGGATATCCACACCTTCTTGTTCTGCCAGTTTAGCGGCAGCACCCGAAGGACGAACCTGGAATCCAACGATAATCGCATCCGAAGCGGCAGCCAAAGACACATCCGATTCGGAGATAGCACCAACGCCCTTGTGGATAACGTTCACCTGTACCTGTTCAGTAGACAGCTTGATCAACGAGTCGCTCAACGCCTCGACAGAACCGTCCACGTCACCCTTCACGATGATATTCAGTTCGTGGAAGTCACCCAATGCCAAACGACGGCCTACTTCGTCCAGCGTCAGCATCTTCTGTGTACGCAGACCCTGCTCACGCTGCAACTGTTCGCGTTTGTTGGCAATCTCACGCGCTTCCTGTTCAGTTTCAATTACATGGAAGGTGTCACCGGCAGCGGGAGCACCGTTCAAGCCCAGAATCAAAGCCGGTTCCGAAGGACCCGCCTCTTTCATGCGCTGGTTGCGTTCATTGAACATGGCTTTCACCTTACCGTAACTTGTACCTGCAAGCACAATGTCACCCATCTTCAATGTACCGTTGGACACCAATACCGTAGCCACATAGCCACGACCTTTGTCCAATGAGGACTCAATGATAGAACCGGTGGCACGACGGTTGGGATTTGCTTTCAAATCCAACATTTCAGCCTCCAGCAATACTTTTTCCATCAAATCACTTACACCAATACCCTTCTTAGCGGAAATATCCTGAGACTGGTACTTGCCACCCCATTCCTCAACGAGGAAGTTCATGGCAGCCAGTTCTTCTTTAATCTTATCCGGATTGGCAGTCGGCTTATCAATCTTGTTGATGGCAAACACAATGGGCACACCGGCAGCCATGGCATGATTGATAGCTTCCTTAGTCTGCGGCATCACGTTGTCGTCGGCAGCCACAATGATGATAGCAATATCCGTAGCTTTGGCACCGCGAGCACGCATAGCGGTAAACGCTTCATGTCCCGGAGTATCAAGGAACGTAATCTTGCGGCCGTCTTCCAGCGTTACGTGGTAAGCACCGATGTGCTGTGTGATACCACCGGCTTCACCGGCAATCACATTTGCCTTACGGATATAGTCGAGCAACGAAGTCTTACCATGGTCTACGTGACCCATTACCGTTACGATCGGAGCGCGATGTTCCAAATCCTCCTCGGCATCTTCTTCCTCTACGATAGCCTGTGCCACTTCCGCACTTACATATTCTGTTTTGAAGCCGAATTCTTCCGCCACCAGATTGATTGTCTCGGCATCCAGACGCTGGTTAATGGAAACCATCATACCGATGCTCATACAAGTAGCGATGACCTGCGTAACAGAAACGTCCATCATGCTTGCCAACTCGTTGGCTGTCACGAATTCCGTCAGCTTCAATACTTTGCTTTCCGCCATTTCCTGGTCTTCCAACTCCTGCATACGGTTGGACACCATGTCACGTTTTTCCTTACGGTATTTCGCTCCCTTATTCTTACCTTTGGAGGTCAGGCGAGCCAAAGTTTCCTTTACCTGCTTTGCTACATCCTCTTCACTTACCTCCTGTTTGATAACAGGCTTTTTGAAGCGGTCTTTATTCTTATTCTTACCGGACTGCTGGTTATTGCCACCTTGCTGACTTCCGCCTTTCGAGCGGTCGTTTCCGCCACGCTGGAAATTGGACGCATTGTTGATGTCCACTTTTTCCTTGTTGATACGGACGCGTTTCTTCTTGGCATTGGCATCATTGCCGTCCTTCGAATCTTTTGTCTTATTATCATCACGACGGATCTCTTTGATAATGGCCTCTTTCATCAGCTTCTTCTGATCCTGACGCTGTTTCTCCTTTTCTTCACGTTCCTTCCGCTTTTCCTCTTTCGATTTCTTCTTCGGACGTGTAGACTGGTTCAGCGCAGCGAGGTCTATTTGTCCGATGACATTAATCTTCGATACAAACTCCGGCTGGTGTATTTTAAATATCTCTTCTTTGTCTTCCGAAACCACCTCCTCAGTCTCAACAGGAACCGGTTCTTCCTTAGGTGCTGATACAGGTTCGGCAATGACAGGCACAGGCTCTTCTTCCACAACAGGAGCCGGCTCCACAACCGGAGCAGGTGTTGGTTCGGGTTGAGGTTCGGGAGCGGAAACAGGTTCCGGCTTCGGGGCCTCCACAACCGGTGCAGGCTCTTCAGCCTTTATTTCCTCAACTACCGGTTTTTCCGGTTCTACTTCTTTCTCTTTTTCCACCGTATGTTTGCGATTCAGTTTATCCAAATCAATTTTGCCGACAGGCTTAAACTTCGGACGTACATCTTCGGGAACCACAGTCTTCACCACCTCTTCGGCTTTCGGTTTTTCCTGTGTTTCCTTGTCATAGCCGTCAATAGACACTGATGCCTTGTTACGATCCTTACTCTGGCGTTCCTGAATGAAACGCTCTGTTTTCAGTTTAAGATCCTTATCTGTACTAAACTCTTTCACGAGTAAGTCATACTGCTCATCGGTAATTTTCGTGTTGGGATTTGCTTCAATGGCATGTCCCTTCTTTTGCAAGAACTCAACTACCGTCGTGATTCCTACATTTAAATCTCTTGTTACTTTATTTAACCTTATCGTCATACTTTAATTTAATGAATAATGGAGAAAGAAGTGGTAGTTAGTGATTAGTGATTTTCTTCTTCTTCAAACTCCGATTTCAAAATGCGTAATACTTCGTCCACCGTTTCCTCTTCCAAATCAGTTTTTTCAATCAACATCTCGCGCGGAGCATTCAACACAGCCTTGGCAGTATCAATGCCGATAGCCTTAATAGCATCGATTACCCAGCCGTCAATCTCATCGCGGAATTCATCCAAGTAGATATCCTCATCTTCTACCGCCTCATCCAACTCGCGGAATACGTCAATAGTGTACTCAGTCAACATACTGGCCAGCTTGATGTTCAAGCCGCCTTTACCGATAGCCAGCGATACCTCCTCCGGTTTCAAGAAAACCTCTGCTTTGTGTTCCTCCTCGTTCAGACGAATAGAAGATATTTTAGCAGGGCTAAGTGCACGCTGTATAAACAACTGGATATTCGACGTATAGTTGATAACGTCAATATTTTCGTTGCGAAGTTCGCGGACAATACCATGAATACGGCTGCCTTTTACACCGACACAAGCACCCACCGGGTCAATACGATCATCATATGACTCTACGGCAATTTTAGCGCGTTCACCGGGAATACGGGCAATCTTCTTGATAGTAATCAGTCCGTCATTAATTTCAGGTACTTCCATTTCAAACAGACGTTGCAGGAAAACGGGCGACGTACGACTCAAGATAATCTTCGGATTATTGTTCTTGTTGTCAACACGAGCCACCACAGCGCGGGCTGTTTCTCCTTTACGGTAGAAGTCGCTCGGTATCTGTTCGGTTTTGGGCAACAGCAATTCATTGCCTTCATCATCGAGGAGCAACATCTCCTTTTTCCAAATCTGGTAAACCTCTGCATTGATAATGGTACCTACCTTATCAATATATTTATTATAAATACTGTCTTTTTCCAATTCCAAGATCTTGGAAGCCAAAGTCTGGCGCAGGTTCAGGATAGCACGACGGCCAAACTTCGCAAAGTTCACTTCGTCCGTCACTTCCTCTCCCACTTCATACGAAGCATCAATTTTTTGGGCTTCGCTCAAAGAAATCTGCAAGTTCGGATTTTCAAGGTCTTTATCTGCCACTACTTCACGATTACGCCATATTTCGAAGTCACCCTTATCCGGGTTCACGATTACGTCGTAATTCTCATCAGTACCGAACATCTTTGCAATCACACTGCGGAACGACTCTTCGAGTACGCTCACCATGGTGGTTCTATCAATATTCTTCAGTTCTTTAAATTCCGAAAAGGTATCTATCAAGCTGATAGTTTCTTCTTTCTTGGCCATAGTCTTATTTAAAACTAATTAAGTATTTAGTATATTTTATCTCTTCGTATGTAAAGGTCAGGTCTTCATCCACCATTTTAGGACGTTTGGCACCCTCTTCTTTCACTTTCTTTTGAACGGTGACGGTGAACTGCTGCTCGTCAGCGCCTTTCAAGATGCCGCAATGCTTACGGCCGTCTTTCGCCAGCACCTCCACCTCTTTGCCGATGTGGTTGACATACTGTTGCAACACTTTAAACGGCTGTCCGATACCGGCAGAGCCGACTTCCAGTTCGTAATCCTCATCCTCACGATTCAGCCGGGACTCTATGTAGCGGCTCAGCTCTACACAATCCTCAATCCAAACACCTTCTTTGTGGTCTATCTCCACCACAATCTTGTCATCCGGGCTGATTATAACTTCCACCAGGAAGTAATCTTTATCTTCCAGCCACTCATCTACAATTTGACAAACAGTTTTTTTTTCTATCATAGATTAACCATTAAGAACAAAAAAGAGGAGCTCAATCGCCCCTCCACCTTTCATCCGTTTCGGGTGCAAAGATATAAATAATCTGTTCGACTACAAAATAATAGGAGAAAAAAAGAATATTTAGCACTACGGTCCGAAATGTTCCTTCATTTAAAATTAATCGCTACATTTGCATGGTTCTTTAAACTTGATCATCATGGCACATCACCTGAACACCAATAAACAGTTTATGATAGGCAACGGCATCCTTGCGTTTGCCGTAATATTCGTTGTCGTTATCTTTGTCTATATGAGCATGCGCCTGCAGCAACGCAAAGAAGGCGAACGCTACTTTGCCGAGACCTACAACATCACTTTAGTGAAAGGGTTTACCGGTGATTCCATATCCGTTCTTCTCAACGACAGTGTCCTAATCGACCAACGCATAAACAAAGAACCTTTTACCTTTGAGGTGAAACGGTTTGCCGAGCAAAGCGCTTTGATGATAGTGGACCAAGCAACCGACAAACTTTCCTTATTCGAATTGAGCGAGAAAGGTGGAAATTACCGTTTTGAAAAAGAGGATGATGAAGTGAAACTATTGGCGCAAGAAGACTAAAGCCACGCATTAAAAGTCAGTTTTATACTTTCTCAATTCTTTACGAAAATCCTGTGCCTTATTGCCCGTCATGCTATCGAGCAATTCCCAGAAATGTTCACCATGATTCATTTCACGAGTATGCGCCAATTCGTGGAGCAGCACATAGTCAATCAAGTGTCCGGGCAATAAAACAAGAAAATAGGACAGGTTGATATTTCCACGAGCCGAGCAACTCCCCCAACGTCCGCTACTGGAATTTATTTTTACGCTCTTATAAGAAAGGTTGTGTTGAAGCGAGAGTGCATAAAGCCGGGGAGGAAGAATAATCTTGGCATTACGACGCAAGGCTTCTTCAATCACTTTCCGCAACCAGGCTTGCAACTCTTTATTCGAAAAGTCCGCATGCGGCGGGCAGATAATCTGCATCTCTCCCAATTCCGAACGTGAAAGGAAACGGTCGCGTTCTCCACTAACCAAACTCAGTTTAAAGAATTCCGTATCAATCCGATAGTTCAAATCAATCAACGGACGACTTTGCTTCTGTTGCGCCACCCTCAGCCGGGGACGCAATTGCTCTACGGCATTTCTTACTTCTGCAACCGTTGTACCCGGCGGAACAGTCACATAGACGGCATCCTCCCGCGTACGGAAAGTTAAACGCCGCGCACGTATATTTACCCGCACCAGTAAGCGCCCCAACTCTTCATCCTCCAAAATACATTCCGTCATCATCTGCTCTTTTCTAATAGAAATACAGGCAAAAGAACGAAGAATCGTCCGAAAAAGCAAACGGTTGTTTATCAAAAACGAACAAGATGTTCAAAAGCGGACACTTCGATTAGCCTATTACACACTAATAAACAAGGACTTACAACTATGGCACGAATTTTGGATAAAAGTCCGTAACCAAATGTTTCCGATAAAAAGCCATAAGAACTGCAACTTTCCGGAAAAAGATAGCGTCTAACAAACAAAAGAACTTAAAATAAATGAGTATGAAAAATTTAACAACATTCGTTTCAGCCATCCTCTTGGTATTCAGCACTACCGCTTGTTCTCAGTACCGCCACACAGAGCACACAGGAGCTTTCGGCGGTAAGACTGTCAAAGCAAGCAAGAACTATGTAACCAAAAACATCAAAGTAGATAACTTCACCGGGCTGAATCTGGCAGGCAGTCCCGATGTCATTTACACCCAAAAGGCAGGCAAACCCGAAGTAGAGGTATACACATCCGACAATATCGTAGACCTATTAGACATCAATGTAGCCAACAACACCCTGAACATCCGGTTCAAGAAAGGTGTCAATGTATCTTTCAACAAACTGGAAATCCGCATCTCCTCCGAAACGCTCAATAGCATCTCCATTGCCGGAGCCGGAAACATAGAATTGGCAAACGGGCTGAAGACAGATCATCTTAAAGTATCCATTGCCGGATCCGGTGACATACAGGGCAGCAACATCACTTGCACCAAGCTCAAAACATCCATAGCAGGATCCGGAGATTTGAAACTCAACAACATATCAGCCACCAACACCGAAGTATCCATAGCAGGATCGGGTACGGCAATACTGACGGGAAAGACCCGGGAAGCCAGTTATCGTATAGCAGGTTCAGGCGACCTGTTTGCTTCCGACCTGCAGGCTGAGCGCGTATCGGCAAGCGTGTCAGGGTCGGGTGACATCAAATGCCATGCTACCGACTTTCTGAAAGCACGCACCAGCGGAAGCGGCGACATCGGTTACAAAGGCAATCCGGAATTGGACGTTCCTAAAAAAGGCTTATACAAACTCTGATTAGACCATTCACTACATAGGGCACAGCAACCGGAAGGGCAAAAACATAATGGGACGCTGCATCACGCGGCGTCCCATTTATTTTAGTTAGTTTTTATAAAATTTTGAGAGAATTGAAACTTCACAGCTTCTGTTTTTTTGTTTTAATAAAAGCACACTAACTATATTATATTTAAAGCAAATGAAAATGTTATTTTAAAAAGCAAATGAAAAATCTATTCCTTGATCTCCTTCTCCTTATTAACGCGATGCAGGCTATCCATAATCTGCTTCTCGTGCGTTACGACCATATCTCCCGAAAGAGCTACCGACGGAGCTGAAATCTGCTTACCGATAGTATCGGCTGCGGCCACTTCCTTTACATCGGAAAAGAATGAATGTTGCATTGCATTACCCAATGAAAGCACCACCGCCACTGCTGCTGCGGCTTTGAACAACGGCATGAAGCGTGCGGTCAGTGTCATGCGCCTGGCTTTCACAACCGGAGCTTCAATCTCAGCAAGCACCCGTACATCGAAATCCGCGCCCAGATGCTCTTCCTGCTGAAGTTGCTGATACACAAACAAATCTTTGTAACGGAGCAAATGTCCGGGAACATCCCCTTCCATAAAGAAAGTACGCAACTGCGCTTCTTCTTCAAGAGAAGTCTCACACTGCCAATAGCGTTCCAAAAGTTGTTCTATATATTTAGAGTCCATAGCCTTCTATATCAATAAACCGTTGCTTAACCTTCTGCCGCGCCCTGAAAAGATTCACTTTAACCTGCTCTTCTGTCAAATTCAGGACAACCGCAATCTCTTTATAACTCTTACCTTCAACATCCCTCAACTGCATAATCAGCCGTTGTTTTTCGGGAAGCTCATTCATCAGGCGGTGTATCAGAGCCATCCGTTCTTTACTCACCAGCCTTTCGTAAGGGCTCGACGCATCGGAAGCATCTTCCATATCGGGTGTCAGTTCCACCGCCCGGGCATCTTTCCTTTCACTGCGGTCTATTGCCAGGTTCCTTGCCACTGTCAGGCAATAAGCCTCAATAGATCCGAACTGCGGCCACTCGTCACGTTTGTTCCACACCCTAATCAATGTTTCCTGCACAACATCTTCCGCTTCCGCCCTGTTAAATGTAATTCTCAGGGCCAGCCGAAAGAGTTTGTCTTTCAGCGGGAGAATGTCATTTCGAAAACTGATTTCTTGCATCTCTGATTAATTGACGGTTCAGCAGACCGAAAGTTACAGTCTGCCGCCACTTTTTTTGAATTATTTTATGATACGGGTTCCTCCGGCACTGTTTATGGCTGAAGCTAACGTGATTACGACTTCCATCACTCCGGCGTTCAAAGCCTCGAAAGAATTCTCCAGCTTGGGAATCATGCCGCCTTGTATCACTCCTTCGGCAACATATTGCTTAAATTCTTCCGGAGTAATCTGAGGGATCACGCTCTCATCGTCGTTTTCATCACGCAACACGCCCTTCTTCTCAAAGCAGTAAACCAGCGTCACGTCAAACTGTCCGGACAATGCCTTAGCCGTTTCCCCGGCAATCGTATCAGCATTCGTATTCAGCATATGCCCCTCACCGTCATGTGTCAGCGGAGCCATCACCGGAACAACGCCTTTACGGATGAGACTGCCCAAGAAATCCCCGTTCACCTGCTTCACATCGCCTACAAAGCCATAGTCAATCTCTTTCACCGGGCGTTTCACAGAACGGATCACATCCATATCCGCACCCGTCAGGCCAAGCGCATTCACGCCACGCGCCTGCAGACCGGCAACGATGTTTTTATTTACCAATCCGCCATACACCATTGTCACCACCTTCAAGGTTTCGGCATCGGTGATGCGGCGTCCATTTACCATTTTGCTTTCAATACCTAACAGGGCCGCAACCTTCGTTGCCGAGCGTCCACCGCCATGCACCAGCACTTTATAGCCCTCGATAGCGGCAAAATCATCCAACAGTTTACAGAGCGTTTCCTCCTCTTCCACGATTTTGCCACCCACCTTAATTACTGTCAGTTTCTCTCTCATTATTCCAAATATGTATATCCGTACAAGCCGGAGCGATAGTTAGACAAAAATTCCTTTCCTTCTTCCAAAGATATGCGTCCTTCTTTTACCGACTGGGTTACCCATGTCTCCAGAGTGCGCACCAGCTTCTTCGGGCTGTATTGTACATAGTCCAGCACCTCTGCCACCGTTTCACCGTCAATCACCTGTTCTATCGTATAGCCCTTGTCGCTTACGGACACATGCACCGCGTTCGTGTCGCCAAACAGATTATGCATGTCGCCGAGAATCTCCTGATAGGCACCCACGAGGAACACTCCCACATAATAGGGTTCCTTGTTCTTCAGAGAATGTACCGGCAAGTAATGAGACACGTTCTTGGTAGAGATGAAGTTCGCAACCTTACCGTCCGAGTCACAGGTGATATCCTGCAACGTAGCCGTCCGGTCCGGCTTTTCGTCCAGACGCTGAATGGGCATAATGGGGAATATCTGGTCTATCGCCCACGAGTCCGGCAAGGACTGGAAAAGCGAGAAGTTGCAGAAGTATTTATCCGCCAGCAATTTGGGAAGTCCGCGGAATTCGTCGGGCGCATGCTTCAGGCCGCTGGCAATCTGATTCACTTCGCGCATGATAGACCAATACAGGCGCTCTATCTTAGCGCGGGTCTGCAAGTCCACAATACCATGGCTGAACAAGTCGAGCGCCTCTTCGCGTATCTGCTGCGCATCGTGCCAAGCCTCCAGCATTTTGTTCTGGTTCAATGTATCCCATATGCCGTAAAGTTCCCTCAGCAGTTCATGGTCGTTTTCGGTCACCTCCTCCTCATCGTCCCATTCAGGAAGGTTGGTTGTCTCCAACACTTCAAAAATGAGTACGGAATGATGCGCAGTCAGGGCGCGTCCGCTCTCCGTTATTATGTTGGGATGCGGAATACCGTTCTTATCGCTGGCATCCACCAAAGTAGATATAGAGTCGTTCACATATTCCTGAATGGAGTAGTTCACGCTACCCTCGCTATTGGAAGAGCGCGTTCCATCATAGTCCACTCCCAAGCCGCCGCCTATATCCACAAATTCCACTTTGAAGCCCATGCTATGCAGTTGCACATAGAACTGCGACGCTTCACGCAAGGCAGTTTTGATACGGCGTATCTTCGTCACTTGGCTTCCGATATGGAAATGTATCAATTTCAGACAATCCTGCATGCCTTTGTCAGCCATGAAGTCCAGTGCTTCGAGCAACTCACTGGAAGACAGTCCGAACTTACTTGCATCGCCGCCGGAGTCTTCCCATTTGCCGCTTCCCGACGAAGCCAGCTTGATACGAATACCGATATTGGGTTTTACGTTCAGTTGCTTCGCCATCTTGGCTATCAGCTTCAGCTCGTTCAGTTTTTCTACCACGAGGAAGATGCGTTTTCCCATCTTCTGCGCCAACAAAGCAAGTTCAATGTAGCTTTCATCCTTATATCCGTTGCAGATAATCAGCGAATCGGAGTTCATATTGATAGCAATCACTGCATGCAATTCCGGTTTGGAGCCCGCTTCCAGTCCAAGATTGAACTTCTTGCCATGGCTGATAATCTCCTCAACCACCGGACGCATCTGATTCACTTTAATAGGATAGATGATAAAGTTTTCCGCTTTATAACCATACTCCTCTGCCGCCTGCCTGAAACAACAGGAAATCTTTTCGATCCTGTTGTCAAGGATGTCGGGAAAGCGGACCAGCATGGGAGCCATCACATCACGCAGCTGCAATTCGTCGACCAGCTCTTTCAAATCAACGCCAACTCCGTCTTTACGCGGTGTTACTACAACATGACCTTTGTCATTGATACCAAAGTACGAAGTGCCCCAACCTGTAATGTTGTACAGCTCTTCTGAATCTTCAATACGCCATTTTCTCATTTCTTGTTACTCTGCTGTTTTAAGTAATTTGTATTTATAAAAAGGGGTACAAAAATACATATAAATCCGGAACATCCTGCCTTTTCGAGTGAAAAACACACGTTTACAAGGAATTAAACATTCAATAGAGCACGCAACTCCTGCACAGACCCGGCTATCTGGCGCCTGCTTTCCAGCCTTCCGGCATCAAAACGGTAACGGGCCTGCGAATAAAAAGGAGCCCGTTTGTCCAGCGCCTCCACAATGAAGGAACGCAATTCCTCATCGGTCTTTCCTTGCAGGATAGGGCGTTGCCGGGTTGCCACCCGCAGGCGGTTGAACAATATATCAGGGTGCACGTCAAGGAAAACGGTTTGCCCATGCCGGTTCATGTAATCCATATTGTCAAAAAAACAAGGAGTGCCGCCGCCTGTGGAAACAATGACATCCTCAAACTCGGACACCTCGTGCAGCATACTCCGTTCCAGTTCACGAAAAGAGGCCTCTCCCCGCTCTGCGAACAATTCACGAATAGATTTGTGAAAACGTTCTTCTATGTACCAGTCCAAATCGATAAAAGGTACATTCAGTTCGCGGGCAAAAGCCTTTCCCAAAGTAGTTTTACCGGCTCCCATGTAGCCGGTCAAAAAGATACGTATCATAATTGCTTACCGTTTGCAGGCAAAGATAAGCAAACTGAGAGCAGAATAAAATGAACTTGTTCATTTTTTATGCCAAAGTGCAGCTTATCTTCGCTTTTCAAGCAAAGATAAGCAATTCCATAGTGAGACTACCCCACTATCAGCGGAAAATTTTAATCCGTTCGCTCAATTCCCCGAATTCCTTTTCTCCGGGTTCGGCAGTCGGTGTGCCAAAAGGCATTTCGGCTATCAGCATCCAGCTTCCGGGCAAATTCCAAGTGCGGCGCACCTCCTCATCAATCAGCGGGTTATAGTGCTGCAACGAAGCTCCCAGGCCGGCATCTTCGAGCATCGTCCAAATGGCAAACTGATGCATGGCCGATGTGTGCTGCGACCAGGTTGGGAAGTTCTCGGCGTAAGAGGGAAAAGCCTCTTGCAAATTCTTTACAACCGCAGTGTCTTCAAAATAGAGCACAGTGCCATGCCCGGCGGCAAAGCATCCGTCAATTTTGGCTTCCGTCTTTGCAAAAGCATCGGACGGGATGCGCTGTTTCAGGGTACTTTTCACAATATCCCACAATTTCTTATGCTCATCGCCCAGCAACAACACAATTCTGGTTGACTGCGAATTAAAAGCCGACGGCACGTTCTTCACTGCCGTACGGACAATATGCACCACCTCCTCGTCCAAAACGGGAGAGTCACTGCCGATGGAGTAATAACTACGCCGGTGTTCCAGCGCTTCTGCAAAGGTTCTTTTCATATATTTCTCTTTCATTATTGTTTTTATCCTATTGTAGAAATAACAAGTGAAAGAAACAAGTTGTTCGATTTTGCGGAATATATTTGTACCTTTGCCGCAAGTTATGAAAAAAGAGAAATTCTACGTTGTATGGGCCGGCGGCACTCCGGGCATTTATACCTCCTGGACCGACTGCCAGCTGCAGACCAAAGGCTACGAAGGAGCGAAATACAAATCGTTCGACACGCGCGAAGAAGCGGAAAAAGCCTTTGCCTCATCACCGTACGACTACATCAAGCGTAACGCATCCACCGGCAACAAAAAACCCGGACAGTCTCACGACGCAGATGCTCCCTACCCGACCGCAGTCCTCGAAAACAGTCTTGCCGTAGATGCCGCATGCAGCGGAAATCCCGGTGCAATGGAATACCGGGGGGTGCACGTCGCCAGCCGCCAGCAGGTCTTCCACTTCGGCCCCATGTACGGCACCAATAACATCGGAGAGTTTCTTGCCATTGTCCATGGCCTTGCCCTGCTGAAGCAGAAAGGCTTTGATATGCCCATTTACAGCGACAGCGCCAATGCCATCAACTGGGTGAAACAGAAGAAATGTAAGACCAAACTGCCCCGCGACCCCAAGACCGAAGAACTTTTCCAACTGATAGAGCGTGCCGAGAAATGGCTGCGCGAAAACACCTATTCCACACCCATACTCAAATGGGAAACCCGGCAATGGGGAGAAATCCCCGCAGACTTCGGAAGAAAATAACATAGAAAGACTCTTCCCTCCCCCCTTCTTCTTACCCGATATTAATGTGCATGCGCAGGTAGGTTTCAGCACACTGATAATCAATGCGTTTGAAGTTTATTATTGTTTACTTGGAATAAACTGCCGGTTTAATACCAATAAACTGTCAATTTAATACTAATAAACTTCCGGTTTAATACTAATAAATCGGAAGTTTATTCCAAGTAAACCAACGGTGAACTACATGGTACCGGACACTGTCGTCACTGTTGTCAACACACCCTCTATCCCCTTCCGGCAAAGGGATAGGCATCATCGGTGACGAGTGACGAGAAAAACATAAAAAAACCGACAAGCGGCAGCCTTATCCCAAAGACTGCATGTCGTTCAGCTTCTTGTAGTAGCCATTCTTGGCGAGAAGTTCCTCGTGCTTGCCGCGTTCCACAATTTCTCCCTCATAGAGCACGCAGATCTCATCCGCATTCTTAATCGTGGAAAGACGGTGCGCAATGGCAATGGTAGTGCGGGTTTTCATCAAGCGCTCCAAAGCCTCTTGCACCAAGCGCTCCGACTCCGTATCCAGCGCAGAAGTGGCCTCATCCAGAATCAGTATAGGCGGGTTTTTGAGAATGGCGCGTGCAATGCTGATACGTTGGCGCTGTCCGCCGGAGAGCTTACCGCCGCGATCGCCGATATTGGTGTCGTACCCTTTCTCGGTGTCCATGATGAAATCGTGCGCATTGGCTATTTTGGCAGCTTCGACAACCTGCTCCATGGTGGCATTCTCCACGCCGAAAGCGATGTTGTTGAAGAACGTATCATTGAAGAGAATAGCCTCCTGATTGACGTTTCCAATCAGCCCGCGCAAATCAGAGATACGCATTTCCTTGATGTTCAGCCCGTCTATCCTTATTTCGCCTGACTGCACATCATGGTAACGGGGCAGCAAATCGACCAACGTCGATTTGCCGGAACCGGATTGCCCCACCAGTGCAATGGTCTTGCCCTTGGGCACAGTCAGATTGATATGCTTCAACACCTGGCGCGAACCGTCGTAGCTAAAACTGATGTCCTTGAATTCCACTTTGTCTTTCAGTGAAGAAAGCGGCTTCGGCCGGGCAGGCTCCTTAATGGGATTCTCCGCGAAAAGTATCTTGTCGATGCGTTCCATAGACGCAAGCCCTTTGGGTATGTTGTATCCGGCTTTGGAGAATTCCTTCAACGGGTTGATAACGCTGTACAGTATCACCAAATAATAGATGAACGAAGGAGCGTCAATCGTCGAACTGTTGCTGAGGATCAGCGTACCGCCGAACCACAGCACGATAACGATGACACATGTACCCAGAAATTCGCTCATGGGATGCGCCAATGCCTGACGGGTAGCCACCCGGTTGATGGCGTCGCGGTACTCGTTGCTGCACTTATTGAAACGCTCCATCATTTTGTTTTCGGCAATAAAGGCTTTGATGATGCGCAGCCCGCCCAACGTCTCTTCCAGTTGCGACATGGTGTCACTCCACTTTGCCTGCGCATCCAGCGACTGCCGTTTCAGTTTCTTGCCCACCGTCCCCATTATCCAGCCCATGCCCGGAAGCACCAGCAATGTGAACAATGTCAACTGCCAACTGATGGCTATCAACGTTCCAAAATAAGCTATAATCAGTATCGGGTTCTTTATCAGCATGTCCAGCGAACTGGTTACGGACGTTTCCACCTCGGTCACATCACCGCTCATGCGGGCAATGATGTCGCCCTTCCGCTCTTCGGAGAAGAAACTCAAAGGAAGATGCAACACCTTGTTATATACCTGCGCGCGGATATCACGAACCACCCCCGTACGGAGGGGAATCATCACCGCCGAAGAAGCAAAATAGGAAAAGGCTTTCAGCAGAGTCATCACCGCCAGAAAGACACCCAGAATCAGCAACGTCAGCGAACCGCCCTGCGAGGCTATCAGCTCGGTGACGTAGTAGTAGAAGTTATTGACCGCTATATCTTTCAGGTTAACGCCTACCGCATCCCAAGGAATGAACTCGTAGGTCTTGGTATCCATCTTGAAAAGTATCTGGAGAATAGGAATAATCAACGCAAAAGAAAATATATTCAGAATTGCCGATAACAGGTTCAGGAACAGTGCTCCTATCAGATATTTCTTATAAGGCGGAACAAAACGCCGCAAAAGTCGGAGGAATTCTTTCATTCGGTCAAGCAGTTAATTCATTACGTTTGTACTGGGGGCAAAGATAGGGATAAAAAATTATCTATAAACGTGTTTTAACCAATATTCAAGAACATATAGCCATAACAGCTTCAGAATCGCGAAAAATGAAAACCTGACTATATTATAACTTCTTACCTTTTTTATTATAACTTTGTGGCCTATACCAAACTAATTCAAAGAAGGATGAAACCATACGATTACCTGATTGTCGGCAGCGGCCTGTTCGGAGCCGTATTCGCTCACGAAGCCCATAAAGCCGGTAGAAAATGCCTTGTGATAGAAAAGCGTACTCACACCGGTGGTAATATCTACTGTGAAGAAGTAGACGGAATCAATGTGCACAAATACGGTGCCCACATTTTCCATACAGACAATAAAGAAGTGTGGAACTATGTCAACCGCCTTGTTGAATTCAACAGATATACCAACTCACCGATTGCCAATTATAAGGGGAAACTGTATAATCTTCCTTTCAACATGAACACTTTCTATCAGCTGTGGGGAGTGCGCACCCCGGCAGAAGCCAAAGCAAAGATACAAGAACAGTGCAAGGAATATGCCCACATCACCTGTCCGCAGAATTTGGAAGAACAAGCATTGAAACTTTGCGGAGAGGATATTTACCGGCAACTGATAAAAGGATATACGGAGAAGCAATGGGGACGTTCTGCCACAGAGTTACCGGCATTTATCATCAAACGCATCCCTTTCCGCTTCATCTTTGATAATAATTACTTTAACGATCCGTATCAGGGTATTCCTGTCGGTGGTTACAACCGCTTAATCGATGCCTTGCTGGAAGGTATCGAAGTCCGCACCGGCATCGACTATATGGAACACCGTAAGGAACTGGACCCTTTGGCAGAGAAGGTGCTCTACACCGGTTGCATTGACGAGTATTTCAATTATGCGTGCGGTCATCTGGAGTACCGCAGTCTACGATTTGAACACAAGCGCCTGGCAGATGTAGAAGACTTTCAGGGCAATGCTGTCGTAAACTATACCGATCGTGAAACTCCTTACACCCGTATTATCGAACACAAGCATTTTGAGTTCGGCAAACAGCCCTCCACCGTAATCACTTATGAATATCCTGATGATTTCGAGCCGGGAAAAGAGCCTTATTATCCGGTAAACGATGAGAATAATACCCGGATTTTCAACCAATATCAAAGGCTGTCCCAGCAACAGGAGAAAGTTTTATTCGGCGGCAGATTGGCACAATATACGTATGCGGATATGGATGATACGGTGGCAGCGGCGCTAAAGTTGTGGAAGGAGGAGTAATATTTCCCCAAACTACTTCCTTCCTCCAAAAATGTAATGAAAGAAATCCACAGGAATCACCTTTAAAAGATTACGCAGCATTTTAAGGTCACGTTTCCATTTTTTCTCTTTCGTCAAAGCATACAGTATACGCTGTTCAAATTTGGAAGCACCAAGCAACGCATCTACAACGAGTGGAGTAAACAAAGCATGCAACACCTGGGAACGTTCTTTATTTTGCAATTCTTGATATCCTGCATTGGATGATACCCCTTCTGTGTTGAAGTCAGACACAATAAAATCCAATTGTTTATAAGTACGATTTCTCAATAGTAATTCATAGACCATTTCTTCCCAATCAGCAACAATCTTAAGTTCTTCATTATAGGGTCTTTCTTTCAACAACTGAGTACGAATAAATGTAGAAGGATGATAGAGTGCTTTTTGGGCCAAAAAATAGGCTGTCACGCGTTTTGGTGAATAATTTATCCAACACTTTCTTTTATTAAATCTTTGTAGGTGCCCTGAATAAAAATCAGCACCGGACAAATTATCACAGACTCGCCCCAAAACATCTGCATCATGAAACGTATCTCCGGAATTAAGAAAAAGACAGTACTTCCCAGAGGCACACTTGATGCCTTTATTCATTGCATGATAAATACCACGATCTTTTTCACTAATCAAATGAGAAATATACGAAGAAAAACTCTGAATAATCTCCAAACTTCCATCCGTAGATCCCCCATCTACAACAATAAGCTCATAATCTTTACAAGTTTGTTTAATGATAGAGGATAAAGTCATCCTATATCCATACTCATTATTAAGCCCAATAGTAATAATACTAACTGTCATAAGGTATATTATGTTCTAATTTGATTGTCGCAAATACATATATTGTACACTAAGCATACAATGTTCTTATCCCCATTTCTATTTTTCAACTAAATTTACAATTATTCCGAATTTAATAGATTTCATTACCGGGAAGTCTATATATAGAATATGTTACATTTCTCCAACATTATAAAGAACAAAATGTCCCGGATAGATTAGAACATGATCTTTTTTACCTCACACTCATAAGAAATAGCCAAAGCTTCCAATAAGGATAATGTAAAGGAGAGTAATGAATCTTTCGAATATCCTTTAGCAAATCCTCTACAAACAAAGAGGCTTGCAGTTCTTTAACCATACCATTTTCTTGTGCCCGACGCAACAAACGGCGCAACATCCTTAACCTCCGATAAATCATTACAGGCATATAAAATAAATGTTCCGCTTCAGGAATAGCCCGTAATCGTTCCTGATGGAAAAAATATTCATAATCAGCGCTAGGTTCGAAAATATGCGTAATATTGGTACCATGCTGCATATAATTGTAGATGCTATCTCCACCTACCAAAATTACAGGTTTGGCAGATGCAAAAGACAAACGTATATTCATAAGCATATCTTCCCCCATGACAATCTCCGGTGGACTCTGTAATGTATGTTCATCAAACAAAATACGCCGGAATAACTTTCCGCATGCTGCCGAAATATTATGCCGTCCTTCAATCAACAGTTTCCTATAATGGACAGGAGAAAGTTTTTTTCGCCCCCAAAGTCTTTTTTTCCGAAAGAAGCCGATTACTATATCTGTATTTTGAGAAGTAGCTTGAAACAAACGCCGCAAAGCATCTGCCGGCATCGTATCATCAGAGTCAACAAAGAGTATCCACTCCCCAGAAGCTTGTTCCACCCCCCTCCGACGTGCATAAGCAGCTCCGCCGTTTTTCACATGTAACACTCGTATACGTGAATCTTCCTTTTGCAATTCATCACAAAGAATTTCAGTGCCATCCGTACTTCCATCATCAACTATACATAATTCAAAATCTCTATACGTCTGTTCCAACAAACTCTTCACACAAGCAGCCAACAGTTCTTTTCTATTATAAACAGGAACGATCACAGATATTTTATTCTTCATATTCATCGCTCATCTGTTAATAACATATATTTAGGCTTTCTAAATCTAAAAGCATAAGGTAACCGTTTCATACACCATTGAACACGTTTCTTCAAAGAAGATAGAGGCCGCTGCCCTTGCCATGGTGTCATATCCAAATATTTATAATATTCACTTCGCAGCGGATGCATACTATCATAATTCCAAGGTTTCTTATTAGTATAGTGCAAAATCACCGGATGCAACAGTTCCTCTCTAAAGTTGTTCCAATCAGCTACTTTTTTGTCTATACCATAACGATAGAACCCATCTTGCATATTCCACTTCAAAGGAACAAATACTTTATCTTTATGCAAAACGACATTCAACAAATCCTGATCATTGAAAAGAATACGTTCCGGATATGTCTGAAAATATTCAACACACTGTTTGTCCACCTTATGTTCCCGCCAATAATCTAAGTTGATAAGGAGCACACCGGCATTAAAATAAGAATACGATCGGTCGTAATGAAGCCGTTCATAACGTTCGTCTTCGTCCTTACCAATATCTTCAATACAAGCTGCACCACAGCCGGACAAATCTGTATTCCAAAATTCCGAAATATCCCCCAAAACCACAATATCACAATCCAAATAGAGAACCTTTTCCACATCATCAGGCAGAATGGCCGAAAACATACAACGATAGTAAGTTGCCATAGAAATACGTTTGCCGAATTTCTTTATAGCAAAGCAACTCAATAAATCTTCAGGAGGGAAATAGAAACGGATGTCATTTCCGTAAGAAGCCACTAAGTTCCGCAAAATCTGTTGATTTTCCTCGGAAAGAGATGGGGCTACAATGTGTACACAGATATCAGCACTTTTATTATTCTCAAACAAAGAAACTAATGTAACAGCACAATGCTGCATAAAGTTAGCATCTATATTACAAGCTATATGAATCATAAAGATTTGATTTATTATTGTTTTTGACCTGTCATCTGAAAATATTTATCCATCACCAGCAATGAAATCAGACGCTCGCGTTCAGTATCGAAAAATTGTGCTACATATTCATGAGCATGCCGGATAATCAGTTCTGCTTCTGCCGGATGATTAATATAATAAGTCAGTTTTTCTTCTAAGTTGGAAAGATCGTCCTTAATCTCTATATAATGATAATCAGGTATTAATTTCCCTTCCATAAACCAAGTCTCACAGGTGGGACGAGTCATTACAGCAATAGAGTTGGATGACATTACCCACTTTAAATTAGAAGCGACATCATTACCCTCAAGTGCCATAATAAACTTGTAGTCAAGATGCTCACGAATTGTTTTTTTTGGAGTCATCCAAGCGTCGGGATAACCTTCATTCCTACCCACTACACCACAATCGCAAAGAGAAGATCCGAAGTACATATGAAGAAATTTCTCACGAATACGGCTCAACCGAATCTTGCCGCGAAATATAGCTTGGTCACGTTTTTGTGAAAAAGGAACAGGATCGTTTAGAAATATAAAATGCCGTAATTTATCCAACTTCAACACTACGGAATAGGCATTATCCTCCTTCAACAAACGACTTTTTACTATTGAAGGGTATTGGGGGGTAAAATATACGTCTCCCGGAATATAACTTATACGTAAATTCTGATTAAACCAACAGGTTACATCCTTCAAATCAAAATAATATGCTTTGTGAAAAGTAGAAGGGCGAAAGTTTCTTATCTTATCCAAATATACATAATAGCTATGCTTATGCTCATGCAAAACCTGTTCCGGCAATACTACCGGATGTTGCAACTTGTTGTAATAGTTCACCCGTTCATGAATGTAATCTTTGTCAGACCGCATTTCTACTTGCTCCAAACAGCTCTTTCTCCGCATACTGAAAAAACAATCGGGTATACACCGCTTCAGATACCCCTTTAGGAAAAAGAATGCCTTTGATGGTTTACCGCTACGAAGCTTATACAACAGACTATCACTCATTTAATATTGTTTTA
>UMHB01020561.1_pt1 | contig 60908 bp, 52 predicted proteins | sample 1965441 | NCBI WGS metagenome assembly UMHB01 (sample SAMEA4836089, study PRJEB28245) | human gut metagenome | biome: gut microbiome; material: fecal sample | place: Denmark | collected 2008 | reverse complement strand
CGGTTTTCACGCTCATGCCGTTGCGCTGGCCCACGCTTTCAAGAGAGAGCTTTCCAGCCTCGGCGCTGTCGCCACGCGCTCCCTGATGCTTGATGGCCTCATACTGCATTTTCAGGGACAGGGCCTTTTCGCTGGGCAAAATCGTTTCGCGCTGACGGAGGTTGTCATCCGTCATAGCGAGAATAGCCTCATCGTCCGTCATATTGCGGACGATACAGGGCATATTGCGATACCCGGCAAGCTGGCTGGCCATCTGGCGGCGGTGGCCCGCGATGATCTCATAGCCGCCGCCCTCACGGGGACGTACCAGCGCGGGCTGGTTGACGCCGCCGTTGCGGACACTCTCCACCAGAGATTTCATTTCCGCATCGTCACGGACACCAAAAGGATGATCCTTGAACGGGTGCAGGTCGGAAAGGTCAAGATAGACGATCTCCTCTTTTTCGGCGCGGGTAGCGTCACGGGGCGTAGGCGGCACTTCCGGGGCCGGGGGCGCTGCCTTTTCTTCGGGGGCCGCATGGGTCTTGCCAGCCTTGGGCGGATCGGTCTGCTCCGGGGCTGTCTTTTCCGCCTTGGGCGGACGGCCACGGCGGGGCTTTTCCGCCTTTTCCTCTTTCTTGGCCCCCGGCTCGGCAGGCGCAGCTTTTTCAGCTTTTGCAGGGCGGCCCCGTTTGGGCTTGGGCTTCTCCGGCTCCGGCATGGGCTTTTCCCATTCCTGCTTGCTGTACTCGGTGACGGAAACGGGCGGGGCCTCCGGTTCCTTGGGGATGTCCGGCGGAGCGTCCTTTTCCGGCGCAGAACGCACAGCGGAAAGGTCGATCACCTTTGCGGACGGAGCGGGGGCACCGCCCACATCAGGGATCTCGGCCTGCTCCATTTCCGGGGCCTTTCCCGGCATTTCAGGCGGGGCCTGTTCCTCCGTGGTAGGGGGATGCTTGTTTTCTTCTGCCATGACACGAATAACCTCCTTGACAAGAATTTAGGCCATGCCGCACGGCTGGCCCATATCGGCACACAGAGAAAACGCTGTCTGCATACAAAAACACCGCCTATGTCCTGTTAGGCGGTGCATTGTGTAAGGCTTGGCAGCTCATTTTCAGTTGTTTTTCTCTGTGTGCCCTTGTCAAGCGATGTTTGAAAGAGCAGATAGATGATTTTAGAATTAATATTATTTGAATGGCTGATATGTAAGCTGGAGATTGGTGATATCAAGTTAAAAAAATATTTTGCGTTTATGCTCATAATGTTAATGCAGTTAGGTGAAATTATTGTTATCTTTATTCGACCGACACAAAGCATATGGTATACCATATTAGCGCTTCCGAGTGCTTTAATTGCTACAGGGATACTATTCAAAGAAACGATGTGGCGTAAATTAGCAGTGTTTTTGTTTGCATATGGATATATCGATGTAATAGAATATCCGATTAAAATTATAGTTGGCAGCAATAATGAGTTAGTGGTATACATAATTACTATTATTATAATTTGTCTTATTGGCAAAATAATAAATCAATTCAAAAAAGTGTCGTCCATGATAGCGCGTATTGATCCTATATATTTTATGGCTTCGTCCATGATAGAAATAATCAATATGGGAATAATTGTAATGACCGATGATATAATTTTACCTGGTCAGGATAGACTTAAAATTGTAATAAATGTATTAACAATGATTTCATTTGTTATGTTAGGAATATTTGGAATTGTTTTTATGTTTTTGGGTGCATATAAGAAGCAACTTGAGATAGATAATAAGATAAAACAAAACTATCTGATTATTCAAAAAGAACATTATAGTCAATTGTATTCTCATATGCGAGAAATACGGAAAATAAAACATGATATGAATGCTCATATAAATATATTGTATAATCTGTTAGATACAGAACAATACGATGAAGCTGTTAAGTATATATATGACATCAAAATGCATTATGATATAGGTAAAAAATTGGAATCATATTATGATAACGGAATAATTGATGCAATTATCTATTACTTTAATCAAAAAAATCCATTAATTAAGTTTATTTGTATGGGAAATTTTAGCGGCAGGAATGAAATTTCTGATTTAACAATTTGTACAATACTTTCAAATTGTATTTCAAATGCAGTCGAAGCATGTAGTAGATTACAGAAAAAAAAGAAAGAAATTATGATTAATATATCAAATGTGAAAAATTATATGGTCATTATGATAGAGAACCCTATTGAATGGGAAGTTGATATATCTAAGTTGGGGAGATATACATCAAAGGATGATAGATTATCACATGGATATGGGGTAAGTAATATAATAGATGAAGTCAGGTTGTGTGAAGGAAATTATAACTTTTGCGCAGATGATGGAAAGTTTAGTGTAAGTATTGCAATAAAAAAATAAATACCATTCGTTACAAAAAAAGTACCGTTCATTCTTAAGGTGTTGAAAACAAGTTAGAATAAGTGGTACTCTTTTTATATAAACGAAAGAGAGGCACTAAAGAATGAATAATACATCAATGAACAGTGACGTATGGCTTATAATAAAAAAACTATTAGGATTATAGTTATTGAAATCTGATAGATAAGGGAATAAAGAATGAGATACACTTTCATAAAACAACATGATGCAACAGACTGTGCAGCAGCTTGCATGGGCATGGTCTGTCTGCACTATAAAAAAGAAACAACAATAACAAAATTACGTGACATGATGGGAACAGACCTGAAAGGAACAAACCTTATAGGATTGTCAAAGTGTGCAGAAGAACTTGGATTTAACTGTCAGGCTGTAAAAGTAGATAAAGAGGGTTTTGTTAGCAGATATACATTACCGGCTATAGCAAATATTGTGACAAAGGAAGGCTTATCGCATTTTGTAGTGATATTCAGGATCACAAAAAAGTATGTGATAATAGGTGATCCGGCTAAGGATCTTGAGAGACTGACTATAGACGAGTTTTATAAGAAATTTACAGGAGCCATGCTCCTGCTGAAACCAAATAGTGAGTTTGAGCGTGAAAAGATAAATGGAACGAAGTTATTCGACAGATATATAAAGCTGCTGCTTCCACAGAAGAAGCTGTTTATATATGCTCTTGTAGCATCACTTCTGGTTACGCTTCTGGGAATTTTATCATCACTTTTTAACAATATAATATATGATGAAATACTTCCGTATCAGCAAAAAGATGTATTAAAGATGATGCTTGCGGTATTTCTTGGAATTTCACTGACCTCGACATTTGTCAGCTTTGTAAGACAGTGGATACTTATGCACCTGTCAATAAAGATAGATATACCACTTATGCTGGGGTATTTTGAACATATATACAAATTGCCGATGAAATTTTTTGCGAGCCGTAAGACCGGTGATATTACAACCAGGTTTTCGGATGCATTTACCATAAAAGACATATTTACCAGTATAGCATTATCACTGATCATGGACATATCAATGGCTTTGATAACCGGAGTAATACTTTTTCAGATGAACCCGAAGCTTTTTGCAGTGATCATAATGATGACTCTCATAAGTATTGTACTCGTATTTATATTCAAGCAGCCATATAAGAAGATAAACGAAGAACAGATGCAGCAGTCATCCATACTCAACTCAGAAATAATAGAAGGGCTTCGCGCAGTTGAGACAATAAAGGGAAATGCCAATGAGGATATAGAGATCGAAAGCATAGAGCGGGAATACATAAAATCTCTTAGGATAAGTTATAAAGAGGGCATGCTTTCAAATGTGCAGTCAACAATATCGAGTGTTATATCGGGAGTTGGTAATCTGGTGCTTCTGTATGTAGGAATAATGCAGGTTATAAATAACAACATGACGCTTGGAAGCTTCATGGCATTTAACACACTTGCAGGATACTTTATGGATCCTATAGGCAATCTGGTAAGCCTTCAGTTATCCATTCAGGAAGCAAATATTTCAATGAAGAGGCTTTCTGAAATCATGGATTATGAGAGAGAACAGAAAAGCGAGAGACAGTATCAGGAGATATCAAGTATAGATGGTGATATTAAGCTTGATCATGTCACTTTCAGATACGGAAACAGAAAACCGGCTTTGGATGATGTGAGCTTTATTATAGAAAAAGGACAGAAAGTGGCACTTGTGGGGGCAAGCGGAAGCGGAAAATCTACAATAGCCAAGCTGCTGCTCAAATATTATGAGCCGGAGGCGGGGGATATAACTATAGATGGGATGGAGATATCAGAATATAAGAATGACGATATACGTCATGCGATATCATATGTGCCACAGAATATAGAGCTTTTTTCAAAAAGTATTTATGACAATATAAGAGTTACGAGACAGAGTGCAACGCTTGACGAGGTAAAAGAGGCTGCCAAAGCCGCTGATGCCCATGAATTCATAAAGAAACTGCCGATGCAGTATTATACTTATCTTGAGGAAGCAGGAAATGGTCTGAGTGGAGGCGAGAAACAGCGAATTGCACTTGCAAGAGCATTTCTAAAGGAAAATCAGTTTTATATCATGGATGAATCCACAAGTAATCTGGATTTTGCAACGGAAAATATAATCTTCGATATGATATACAATAAATTCAGAAAAAAGACCATGCTTATTATTGCGCACAGGCTTGCAACAGTAAAAAACTGTGACAAGATAATAGTAATGGATAAAGGAAAAATTGTAGAACAGGGAACACATCAGCAGTTGCTGGAGAGGAAAGGACTGTATTACAGACTGTGGGAAATGCAGCGGGGGAATTTTGTTATCAAAGAAGATTCAGATAAGGATGAACAGTTTGCTGAGAATTTTGAGAATGATGATGAGGGTGTAATGAGCTACACCTAGATGATTAATTTTTGTATGTAAAAGCTTTACATAGAGTCAGGACTGTCTGCAGACGGGAATGGCAAAAATAAAACAAAGAGAAAAGGAGGTACACATATATGGATATGTGTTACAGTGGAGCACTGGTGCTCCCTAGCAGTTATGCTGTAATGAATGAAGAGGAGATGAGTTATACGGAAGGAGGTTGGAGTGATTACATATTTAGAAATAACTTGAAGGCAGCATATGCAAATTATAAAGCAGCAAAGACTGCATTAAGAATGGGTGGTTTAACAATGGGGGTTATTTGCAAAGCCGCATTTACTAGTGCAAAGGCAGTAGTTGCATGTTATGGGATGACTATAAATACTGTGGCGTTGTGTATAGGCGGGATTGTAGCTGAAATAATAGCTTCAGTTGCTCTTGTGGCAGGAATTAATTATATAGGTAATCATAGAGTATGGTATTAATTATATGATTAAAGGGTCAAAAGGTATCATCGATGCATGCTTGCATGCAATTCGATGTATACCTTAGTGACCCGCACTACACCGAGAAAGTAGCAATTTGCTGCGGTGACGCAACAAATTAGCGGATTTCGAGGTGTAGTCAGATTACGGGAATGCGTAGCATGTAGTAATCTGATTAATCATAAATGAAGGGCAAAATACCTTTTGACCCTCATATCATTATATGTAATTAAATTGGTAGATAGGCTTGGTGATATGAAATGAAAAAAATAATTTCTAATTTGTCAATAATAATTTTTGTCATAGGATGCGCAATAGTGGAAATAACAACATGGTTAATTGATTCATATGTTATGTTCTATATAGGAATAGTTATTGTTATAGTGGGAATTATTGGAATGATTATTCAAGGAAAGATCAAGAAAGTTATTGATTTTATTATAAATTATTTTTGATTGTATTTGTGAATAAATGAAAAGTGGTGTATATGGGATTAAAGGTGCAATACACTTTCGCAAGATAATATACCCCCCCATAGGATTACTAAAGATAAATTGCAATATTAAGCCTAGTGGAGATGATACCAATGTATCATCTGCGTTAAAAAATAAAAGGAATATTATATGCAAATATTTAAGAGGATATATGAATAAAATAACAATTTTAGAAAATAAAACGTTAAAACTTCAAAATGTATTATCTGTGCAGGTGGATTTAGAATCTGAATCGGATGAACTCTTTGATATTGAAATTAATAAATTGAATACTTATATACAAACTCATGGAGCAAAACAGACTGGGCCATTAATTCAGGCTACGAGTTTTGAAATTAAAGATGACGGAGCTGTAGATATTAAAATGCAGTTTATGCTTCAGACAGACAACTTCATCCACAACGTAGAACCACCTTACAAGATGGATTCCATTTTACGTGTAAAGAACTGTCTCTATGCACGTTATATCGGACCGGAGGATAAGCTGAAATTTGCCTATGACAAGCTTGGAGTTTATGCATTTGAGAATGATATTGAGCTGGATGGCTGCAATTATACTATCTATGTGGACAGGAATGAAGAGGATGAAACCATGGTTGCGGATGTATTCATGCCTGTAAAGGAATAAAAGAAATATGAGCAAAAGAGTAAAGAGTTTAGATGAAATAAGGGAATCAAGACTGCTGTTTGATAAAAATCCGCCGGCATTCGGCTATATACTTATAACAGTTGTAGCCGTTTTTCTTATTGTGGCAGTAGTATGGAGTATAAAAACACCAAAGGTGTATACCATACAGGCACAGGGTACTGTGACGAATGATGAGTCAAATTATGTCATGTGCAGCTATACGGGAGAGATTCTTGACAGCAACATGGAAGAGGGCGCACTTGTGGAAGCCGGGGATGTGCTTTTTACAATTAAAAGCACTGATTATGATCTGCAGCAGACACAGCTTGAAGACAACAGAAAATCATATGAAGAACAGATATCACAGTATAGTCTTCTTATAAAATCAATAAAAGACGATACCAATTATTTTGACGAGACAAAAGCGGATGACGGTCTGTACTGGAGCCTTTTTGAAACCTACAAATCACAGGTGGAACAGAATAAGGTTGATGTGTCAACGTATCAGGCATATGGATATACTGATGAGCAGATACAGGCACAGCTTGAAACTAATCAGGGGAAAATAGACGAAGTCTATTATTCTGCAATACAGTCGGCAGAAGCCAAGATCGCAGAGGCGGACCAGCAGATTAAATCAATTGATGCGCAGCTTGCTGCAGTATCGGGAGGACAGGATTCCTATGAAGTAAAGGCAACAGCATCAGGCGTGCTTCATATGCTGGGTAATTATAAGAGCGGAATGGTTGTACAGACAACGACCACTGTGGCAACAATCACACCGGAAAATTCGCAGAGATATCTCGAAGCATATGTTTCCACATCTGATATGGCCAGAATGCATGAGGGAGACAGAGTGCAGGTGGTTATGGACGGTCTGTCCCAGAATGTCTATGGGACGATAAGCGGAAGCGTATCACGGATAGACAGCAATGTCACTACACAGGAAGGGCAGGATGGAGCAACAAGCCGGGCATTTAAAGTGATGATAGTGCTAGACCAGGATTATGTGCTGAGCCGTGAGGGAGACAAGGTAGACGTGACTAACGGCATGACGGCGGCTGCAAGAATACAGTATGATAAAGTCACATATTTTAACTATGTGCTTGAGAAACTCGGAATAAAAACCGGAAAATGACATGGGATAAGGTTATGAAGTTAAGAAACAGAATCAGAATATTTGCAGTTATATTTATACTGGCTTTGGGAATGGAGTACTTACCGATGGCGGTATATGCTGCAGAAGTGACAGCGGAAGAAAGCGATATGGCAAATGATGCAGAACCGGATATGGATGAAACACAGGAACCGGACAATGCATCGGAAACGGACAAGGAAGACAAAACAGACGTACAGGATACGGGACAGAATATACCGGTAACGGATATCGAGATATCAGATCATGAGGAGGAAGTGGAAGTAGGAAAGACAATAAACCTTACAGCCACAGCACTTCCGGCGAATGCCACGGAAAGCACGATAACCTTCCGTTCATCTGATATAAATATAGCAACTGTGACTTCAGCAGGTGAAGTAAAGGGTATCTCAAAAGGATATGTTACAATATATGTATCTGCCGGAAGTATAATAAAAGAGGTAAATCTGACAGTAAAAGTAAAAACCACCGGAATAAATATAAACAAAGAATATCTCGTAATGAAGCCGGGGATGGCATTTAAACTGAGCGTATCTGTGTTTCCGGCAGAGGCAGAGCAGACGGTTTCATACAAATCAACCAACACATCAGTTGCAGCAGTATCGGGCAGTGGTGTTGTAACGGCAAAACAGACAGGTTCATCTACGATAATAGTTTCAAATGGGGATTTGTCAGGCGCTGTTTCGGTAATCGTAAACAGAGATACGGAAAGTTCTGTGGCTGAACCTGCGGCAGCGGAAAGTACAGACGCAGAAAATACAAGTGAACAGACATTTGATGAAAATACTGATGTATCCGAAACACCTGTAATAAGTGAGCAGATGCTATATGAACTGTACACAGCAGGCAGATCGATGAAAGTGATCGGAGACGGCTACAGCATCATAATAGACGGAAAGAAGATAATAAATTATAAAAATGAACTTAATACGGATATAGAACTCGAAAGGGCAGGAGACTGCATAAAATTCAATCTCAATGATGGAGAGTATCTGTGCGGAGAAGTGACACTGCACATAGATGATGTAAAAGGAAAATATCTGTATCTATATAATAACGTAAAGCATAAATACGAACTTGTGAGTACAAAAGACATGAGCAGGCTTATTTTAAGCACACCAGGAAAGTATATGATCACGGCAAAGCCCATCAGAGAGGGTAACGCAGGGGTCAGGTATATACTGATTGCAGGTGGAATCGGCATAATTGCAGGAATAGCTGTGTATGTGGCGGTAAAGAGAAGATACTGGTTCTGGTAAAGGTGTATGTAATCATGATTTACATAAAGTCGTGTCCGGTTGCAAACAGACATGGCAGAAAAATAATGTTTAGAAGAGAACAGGAGGAAAACAAAATGGAATTATGTTACGATGGAGCACTGGTGCTCCCAAGCAGTTATGCTGTAATGGATGAAGAGGAAATGTGCTATACGGAAGGAGGAAAATTTTATGGAGTGAATTTAAACAAAAAGCAATGTAGTAGTGTTGCATATACTTTAACAGTATTTAGTGGAATATTGTCAGTTTCATCATTGACATGTACAGTATTAGCATTGATTCCTGGATTACAGGGAGCACTTGTTGGTGCAAAATATTATGGAGCACTGTCAACTGCTTTTGGGTTATCTAGCTGGCTTTTTACTGAAGGTGAAAAACACGGTGGAATGTATATTGGACTTGATTCAAAAAAGAAAAAAATGGTTTGGGGATATGGTAGATATTAGGGATAAAAATGTATAAAGTATTATATATAGGATTTCTGACTTTTCAGTTAATATCTGTTTTTTGTAATTTGAAAAGTTCAAAAAAAGACATATTGGAAGCTCATAATAGCAGGAAATTTAATATTATAGGAATAGTATGTCAGATCATAGCTGTAATATTTATTATGATCATTCTAAAAATGTAGTAGAATACTATTGGAAAATATGCAAGATGCTAATGCCAAGGTAAACTAAGATATTATAACATTATAGTAAATTATTAGCTTGTGATATCTCATAAGAGATATCACAAGCTAAATGCAGGGGTGAAGAGTGAAAAAATATATCGTACATTTTATTATAATGGGGACTAGGTATAATTAGTTACTATATATTAGACAAGACAACGGCTGGAGATGAGTTTCAGAATATTAGCGTATTATTAATCGGATGTTTGATGTTTTATGCAGTGTATTATATTTCTATGATATCAGAAATTAAGAAAATTGAATGTGAATTGAATGAATCGGGAATATTTGGCGGACGCGGCATGGGGATTTTAATAAACATGTTTAGCTTGCAGTATATATTTGAACTTTATAAGAAACCATTAGTTTGCATTGTTCTTATAGTAGTTTCTGTTATTGTGCTGATACTATCACGTAAATATATAAAATCTTTTTGGTCAAAAATATATGGAGTAGACAATTTTTACTTATTTTTATTGCATTTAATGTATTGACGAGTTCTATAGGCAGTGTTCTTGGTTATAAGTGGGATGATATTTTGTTGGTTAATGTAGAAAATGTATCAAACGTAACAAAATTGATTCTTATAATATTTTATATTGTGATTTTTAAAAATACAGAGATGCCAAACAGCTTTTTATAAGATGTGCTTCTAAAAATGAGGCTTTGTTAAACAGAAAAAATTAGAAAATAAGCTTTTAATATATGGCTCAACAGGCGTAGAGTTAGTCTCTCTACGCCTGTTTTAATGAGTGTCTTATTCACTTACCACAACCTTACAATCCTTCTTAAAGCATGCAATTCCATATTTGATGAAATTGCGCATGCCATCCTGCTTCAGCTTATCCACATATGATTTTTTCTCAATCTGGTTCAGTGCCTCATCGCAGGCTGCATCCATATCGCCGTTTTCGGCATATTTAAGCTCTATCACGATGCCGGTTCTGTTGTTTGGAACTTCAACGAGGATATCGCTGTAGCCGGTGCCTGATTCGGTGTTTGATTTGATGAGCCAGCTTGCTTTGTAGCCCAGCAGACCGAGCAGGATTCCGTGGTAGAAATTTTCTTTTTTATCTTTGGCAACTGCGGTATCCCTTATGCTTATTGTATTCCAGAGATAATCGCCAAAAAGCTCTTCTATTTTTTCGGTATCCTTATCCACAAATGCATTGCAGAATTGTTCAAGTGTCTTTCCGTCATTTGCAGTTGTATCGCTGAACCATTCGCGGATTTTTTTTATGAAAAGGTTTTTAATCTCGCGGTTTGGTATTGATAAACGCACCCTGCCATCGTCAGTCACGCCCTGCTTGGTCAGGTAACCGGTGGTGAAGAGTACACTCCACAGGTTTGCGATGCTTTTGTCGATTTCATCGTAGGTCAGCTCCTGGGATATTTCTTTTTCAATGTATTCGCCTGCTATCAGGCGCTCAATCTCATCCTTGGTCTGGACATCGGCTTTGTCAATGAAGCTTCTTACCAGAGCATTTCCGCTTGAATTTGACCAGAAGTCCTGCGGCTTTGCAGTGGGATCTGCGCACAGGCTCTTGCAATATCTTATGACATCCCACGGGCAGTAGATATCGGTGTTGCCGAAATGATAGCCGTCGTACCATTCCCTTATATCTGCATAATGCTCTGAAAGATTAAAATACTTAAGTATTTTCTGAACTTCTTTATCTGTAAAGCCAAAGCACTCGTCATACATTGAATCCATGATTGAAACGACTTCAAAGTTGTTTAATCCTGTAAATATGCTTTCCTTCGATATGCGAAGACAGCCTGTCAAAATAGCAAACTGTAAGTAATCGTTGGTCTTTAGTGCCTGTCCGAACAAGCCTCGTATGAGAGAGACCATCTCATGGTAGTAGCCGTTCTGGTATGCCTTGTCGAGTGGCACATCGTATTCATCTATCAGGATGACTACCTTTTGGCCGTAATGCTTATATAAAAGCTGGGAAAGAAGCTTTAATGAAGCGGTAAATGTATCCTTGTCAAAAATAAACTTTCCCTTTTCTATATGAAGTAATCCTTTGAACTGTTCTTTTTCCAAAACTGTCAATTTATCACTTTCTGCCAAAAAGGAGAATTTGCTGATTTCATTTCCTATAATTCTGGAGAATACCTGAAATGCCTCATCATATGATAAACCCTCGACATCCTTAAGTGAAATAAATATCACAGGATATTTGCCCATATGCTCATCACAAAGAGATTTATTTTGTGAAATATATAATCCGTCAAACAGTGATTTGTCCGTGCCAATCTCGAAAAATGAGCGCAGCATGCTCATGCCAAGAGTCTTTCCAAAGCGCCTTGGACGGGTGAACAGCGTTACTTTACTCCAATTGTTTAAAGTCTGCTCGATAAGCATAGTTTTGTCTATATAATAAAATCCAGACCTTCGTATATCTTCAAAATTTTCGATTCCAACAGGCAGTTTTAATATTTCCATGTGAGCCTCCCCGGTTAAAATATGTTCGATACATTCACATATAGTATAACTGATTTTTAGAGGAATTACAATTTCTATTGACTATTTAAAACTGACCCTAAAATGAAAGTAATGTTGCCTAATACTTGAACAATATCATGGGGTTGTCTATAATGTAGTAAAAAGAAAATGGAGTTTTAATAAATGAAACGATTTACAGCAATATTACTTACAGGCATGATGATATTTACCCTTGCATCATGCGGCAAAAAAGCACAGGATACACCGACAGAGCCTGCAACAGAGACACAGGCTGCAGAGAAGGTTGAGATGCCTACGGAAACAGAAGCTGTGACAGAGGTGGTAACAGAGGCCGCAAAAGAAACACAGCAGACAGAAGCGCAGCAGGAAGAACAGACTGCCGAACAGCCGGACGAGGAGCAGAACAATTCAGGTGATAATAATCCCTCTTATCAGTATGTAGAAAGAGCATCCTATGAGAATGGAGAATCAGTATCACTAAATCCTTCATGGCAGTATGCAGACCATTCAGCGATAAATTCAGGCTGTGCGGTCATGTACAAGGCTACAGCAAACCGCAAAAACATAGTAGTAGGTGTCAATGCCGGACACGGTACAAGCGGAGGAACTTCGGTGAAGACACTTTGTCATCCGGACGGCTCGGCAAAGACCACAGGTGGTACAACAGGCGCTGGCGCAACAAAAGCAGTAGCAGTTTCAGGGGGTATGTCCTTTAATGATGGTACACCGGAGAGCTCTGTCACACTCCGTATGGCGCAGATATTAAAGGACAAGCTGCTTGCGGCAGGCTATGATGTGCTTATGGTAAGAGACGGAAGCGATGTACAGCTTGACAATGTAGCACGTACTGTCATCTGCAATAATGCGGCAGACTGTCATATCGCTCTGCACTGGGATGGTGACGGACTAAGCTACGATAAGGGCTGCTTTTACATATCAGTGCCTGGAGGCATAAAGGGAATGGAGCCGGTTGCATCACACTGGCAGCAGCATGATGCACTTGGGGCAAGCCTGATAGAAGGACTGCGCGCTCATGGAGCAAAGATAAACGGTAATGGCTCAATGGCGATAGACCTGACACAGACCTCATACAGCACGGTACCGTCAGTGGATGTAGAGCTTGGCAACGCATGCTCTGACCACAGCGATGCCACACTTGAAAATCTGGCAGACGGACTGGTGCAGGGAGTCGAGGGATATTTCTAGAATAAAAAAGTTACTGTTGTTTTTTTTGTGTGCATTGGCACTAAACTAAAGTTTGCAAAAACAACCGAATAATAGTAAAATGTCATACATGCGAGTATATTATTACGAAAACGAGCTGGAGGAAGAGTTTTCCTCTGCTTCAATCAAGGCAAAAAAGATAGACGCAGACTATGACTACAGTATGGATAGTGCAGGAAGGCGATTTCTGCACTTCTTTTACATTTGCTGCAAGGAATAATAAGCCGGTGCTTCCGGTGTTTATCACTATGAGTGACAGCGATGTAATCGATGCAGATGGTTTTTATGTGCAGGAATACACAGTGCATTTCTGTGAGCCAATCTATCCGGATCCATCAAAGAAGCAGGCGGATTTATAGAAACGGTACAATAGATATAGAAAGGGAATATTATGACAGACAACAAATCCGGGGAGATACTCATAATAGAGGATGACAAGGACATTAATGATCTGCTTGCGACAGCGCTTTCAAAAGCCGGATATAGGACAAGGCAGGCATGGTCAGGCACAGAGGGAGAGCTTTTGCTTAAGCTGGAAAGGGAAGCTTATGCGCTTGTGCTATTGGATCTGATGCTTCCGGGGCTTTCAGGGGAGGAGCTTCTGGCACGGATACGGCAGATGGATGCGTCACTTCCGGTGATAATCCTTACGGCAAAGGATGAGCTGGATGAGAAAATCAATCTGCTCGTGGCAGGCGCTGATGATTACATCACAAAGCCGTTTGAGATAAAGGAGGTCGTTGCCAGAGTGGCTGTGCAGCTGCGTCATGCGGTGGCAGATGTGCCTTCAAAGTCGGGCAAGGCAGGGGAAAACCAGACAAAAGCAGAAAATGAGACCGGGCAGGGAGATACTGCAAATACATACATAGCGGGACCCGTTAAAATAGAGCACAGACAGCTTGTGCTCGATCGGATTTCAAGACAGCTTTATGTAGCTGATAATGCTGTTGACGGCATCACAAAGCAGGAGTTTGCCATACTCGATCTTCTCATGGCGCATCCCAGACAGGTGTTTGCCAAGGAGGACATATTTGAATATGCCTGGGATGAGCCGTACATGGGCGAGACAAAGACTCTTGATGTGCACATCAGCAATATCAGAAAGAAGATAAAAAAGCTGACCGATGACGAGTACATAGAGACAGTATGGGGCATAGGCTACAAAATGAAAGAGTAAAGGTAAACAAGCTTTACTCTTTTTTTACTTTTTGTTAGCGATGTATTAGGATTTTACATTTATATTATGATTAAAGGGTTGCTAAGGAAAAAAGAAAAGGAGATTTGATTGTGAGTGAAATATTATTGCAGACAAAGGCACTGACCAAGCAGTATGGGCACCAGAAGGCAGTTGACAATGTGGATATCCACATCAAAAAGGGTGCAATCTATGGATTTATCGGCAGAAACGGTGCCGGCAAGACTACCTGTATGAGAATGATCGGTGGTCTGGCAAAGCCGACAAGCGGAGAGATATCCATGTTTGGATACGCTGGAAAGGATTTGTCAAAGGTACGCTCAAGAGTGGGCTGCCTGATTGAGGCACCGGGTGTATATCCAAACATGACGGCGAAGGAAAATATCGAGATGAAGTGCCGTCTCTTCGGCATCAGTAAAAAGGGATATGCAGAGGGCATACTGGATAGGGTAGGTCTGTTAAATGTGGGAAAGAAAAAGACAAAGAATTTTTCACTTGGTATGAAGCAAAGGCTTGGAATCGGCATGGCGCTGGTTGGAGAGCCTGACCTTTTAGTGCTTGATGAGCCTATCAACGGACTTGATCCACAGGGAATTGCAGAGGTGCGTGATACGATTCAGAATCTGTGTGCACAGCAGGATATGACTGTGTTTATTTCAAGCCATATATTGGAGGAGCTTTCAAAGCTTGCCACAGATTACGGCATTATAAATAATGGAGCCCTGCTTCAGGAAATTACCAGAGAGGAGCTGCTTTCCAAGTGCAGTGAGAAGATTACACTGACAGTGGACAATCCAAATAAAGCAGTGCCTGTGCTCGATAAGATGGGCTTTGTGCACTACATGATAGTGGACAAAAATCATATAGATGTCTATGAGCGCCTGAATGATAGCGCCGCCTTAAATACAGCGCTGGTCACAGCAGGAGTTTCGGTGGCACAGCTAGCGGTCACGGGAATGGAGCTTGAGACATATTTCCTTAGTATCACAGGAGGTGCGACAAATGTTTAATGCGGTAAGAATGGATATTTACAGACTGATACATACAAAGTCAGCTTATGTTATACTTGTAATAGCTATGGCACTCGCAATAGCTATGAGCGGTATGACAGCTCTTGTCAGAAGCATGGCGACAGAGAGCATCGTGGAAACAACTGATGATGTCACTATGGTAAGTGAGTCAGACAGTGAGATAGCAGATGAATACGATACAGCATCAGCGGAATCGTCAAATGGACCAACGGCAACAGTCGGGCTTGAAATGGATGAATCCGACATGTCAGATGAGGTGCCGACCATAGCCGATATGGTTGAAAGCGATATAGCAGGTCTTGACCTGGCACTTTTACTTGCGATATTTACGGTGCTCTTCTCAACAGCAGACCTAAACAGCGGCTATATAAAAAGCGTAGGCGGACAGGTGAAGTGCCGTGGAGTGCTGCTGTTTTCAAAGATGATAGCGCTTTCGGTATTTACACTTGTGGCTATGGCACTTGATGTGATTGTACAGTGTATTGCGACTCCGCTGTTTTTACATGGAGCAGAATTCGGAGATGCAGCAGACTTCTTTAAGATGCTTGGCAGCCAGTATGTGGTCACACTTTTATTTGTATATTTTGTCATGGCAATGGCAATCATTATAAAAAACAATGTAATCAGCATGATTATCGCTGTGTGCATGTGTACAGGTATCTTTACACTGATTTTCAGTGGAATCAATATACTTATTGAAAAAATCGGAGTAAAGAACTTTGATATAAATGATTACCTTATTGTTAATCAGATTTCTAAGCTTGATCTGAGTGCGTCTGCAAAGACAGTAGGCGGTGCATTTGCGGTAGCCGCTGTGTGGGCAGTGGTGTCACTGATTGCAGTGTACGGTGTATTTAAACGCAGGGATATATAATGTGTTTTGAATGAGGAATAAAATATGATTTGGAAAATACTGACTGTAATACTTGCAGTTTCGGTAGCTGTCTTAATAGCTGTGCTCGTAAAAATAAGGGCACAGCTTCGTGACATTAATGAACAGCTTGATTTTTTATGCGAAAAGGATACAAATATGCTCCTTTTAACCGATACCAACATGGCTGATATCGGAAGGCTTAAGGAGCGTATAAACAGATTTTTAGAGCAATGGCACAGGCAGCGTGAGGCAGCAGCGAAAAAGGAGCAGATGATATCTGACACGTACACAAACCTGTCGCACGATATCCGTACTCCGCTTACCTCGCTGGACGGCTATTTTCAGCTGCTTAGGGATGAGACTGACAAGAGCGCGCAGGAGCATTATATAGATATCATCCAGGAGCGCATCACAAGCCTTAAGGATATGCTCGAGGAGCTTTTTATGTTCACAAAGCTTAAAAATGACAGCTTTAAGTTGGAGCTGTCAAATTGCTGTGTCAGCAGACTTTTAAAGCAGACAGTGTTTTCGTATTATGAGGAGTGGAAAAAGCAGAGCATTGAGCCGTCACTTGATATATGTGAGGACACGATATTTATCACTGCAAATGTACAGGCGCTCAGGCGGGTGTTTCAGAATGTAATAAAAAATGCGCTGGTGTATGGGCAGAAGAGCATATGCATACAGATGAAGCAGCAGGATTCGTGCAATTGCAGGGCTTCAGATGACGAACGTACTTCAAAAAATAGGATTGTCCATATTTTGGTTTCAAATGATGTAAAAAATCCTGATGATATAGACGTGGACAGGGTGTTTGAGCGCTTTTACAAGGCTGATGAAGCGAGGAGCATATCATCGAGCGGGCTTGGGCTTTCGATTGCAAAGGAGCTTGTGGAGAGAATGGGCGGAAGTATTGAAGCAAGGCTTGAGGGGAAGCGGTTTGTTGTGGAAATACAGTTTGAATGTGAATAGTTCACTTTTGTAATGTGATAAATAATATTGACACACATGAAACAAAATGATATACTGTCAAAGTGTTTGCGGGCATGGCGGAATTCTTGACAATTGAACTGCTAACGTTCAATTGTAGGCAGATGCGCTACTGTACGCGGCATATATATGCGGGCATGGCGGAATTGGCAGACGCGCTAGATTTAGGTTCTAGTGGGAGACCGTGCAGGTTCAAGTCCTGTTGCCCGTACTATTTACAAGGGTTTCAGAGGTTTTTATTACTTCTGAAATTCTTATTTTTTTATCATTTTTTCCTATACGAAAGGATACCACAATGCAGGCTTACAAGGATTTAGTAAAAGCACTTCCTGGCTTAAAAGAGGATATGCCACGCGCATTTTACATGCTCGCAGAACTCTTTGATTACGGTTCATTTGATATATGCAGAAGTGATGACAAATATATAATCCCATATATCATGAATGACGCGGTGGAATGCTATCTGACTGTGGAAAATGCAGTGTTAAAGGGCGATTATCAGAGTGAGGAAGAAATCATTTCGGCATCGTTGGTTTTAGGAAGTGAAAAAGGTTATGGACTCATTCTGCACCAGCAGGACAATGTGGTCACACTCTGGTTTGATAATTTGCATGTGCATGAGGCATGCTTTAAATACCATGAAATAGGACATTTCTGGGTAAAGGGACAGGAACAGTGGCGCATGCTTGTATATATGGTAGGAACAATCGCTGATAAGTATATGTACATGGGGAAGGAATACTGCAACGAGACAGAATGCTTTATCCAGAGCCTTATTTACTTTGCACCGTTTCGCAGATGGACACCGGTACCTGGCGATTTGATGGAGTATCATTTTCCGGCCCGTGTAGAGGGAATAGACATTATGGAGGAGCTTTGCAGGGAGGTTTCGGACACTGATTATCTTAAGCTCATTGCACGCTACAGGGCAAATCCATGTGAGAAAACGGAAAAGCTTTTGAGTAGACATTTAGCCGATGCAAAAAGAGTACCGCTTTATCAGTATATTTATAAGCTTGTGATAAAGGCATCAAAGGATTATCCCGAGAGAAATTACGGAAATCAGATAAATGAACGCATAAAAGAAAAGCGTAAAGCGCTTGAAAAGGAGCTGCTTCAAAAAGGATACACCGGAAAATACCCTGTGTTTTCAAAGAAAAATACGACTGTGCGTGTAATGGAGGAACAGCCCTACGTCACAGCAATTCTCGAGTGGGATGATTATAAATATAAGCAGCAGCTCATGGTTTCTGAGTGCAGTGCCAAAAAGTATGATGGAGTAAATGCGGGATTTTTTAAAGGAATAGGCAGACACGGACGCATTGTGCAGGTGTAGATACACATAAAACAAAAGCCACGGAGCAATCCGTGGCTTTCATAATACGCTTATTACAAGGATGGGCTTGAGAAGACTCGAACTTCCGACCTCACGCTTATCAGGCGTGCGCTCTAACCGGCTGAGCTACAAGCCCTTGTGTTTTGCACAAAACGTATACTACAATATTTTTGGTGAGAAGTCAAGAGTTTTTTAGAGGTTTTCTCCATCTGTTTTATTTTTCGGATATTCGTTTGAGTGTGCACTGATGACCTCATTAATCCAGTCTACACACTGCTTTTTACCGTCATCTGTAAATGGAAAGGTATTGTCAGTCTTTTTGCTGTCGTCGGTCAGGTCAAAAATATACGGCCCCGGCCATATCCATGCATGAAAGATTGGCTCACCCTTTTCCTCGGGAGTATCCTCGGTGGCTTCCTTTATGACTGGCTCCTCACGCTTTATGAGAAAGCGCATGCCGTTCATCCAGCCGGTAAAGGTTGTTTTTTTATAGTAGTTGAGATTGAGTGCATCGTCGTATGTAAGCATAGGTGGCTCCTTGATATATAATGATAAGTAATTATACACCAAATACCCATTTAATGCCAGAATAACGCCGGTACTTAACAATTCAAAGTAATCATGTACTGAAAATTAATATTTTAATGCAAAAATAAAAATGAATAAAAATGTATAAATAATTCTTATAAACTGCATAAATTACCCTTATTAATGAGTATTATAAAAAAATAACTAATTTTTATGCAGAAATGAAAATTATATAGGAAAATATATCCAATTGACAAAGCATGATTTCTGTGTATAATAAAAAAGAATTGTTCGCGTCAGAACGACAGTTGTATCAGACAGCAAGATTAGGGAGTGTGTAATGACAATGACGTCATTCGCACTTTTTTGCGTATTAGACAAAATACTTTGACGTGGTGCAGTGATAATGCTTTAAAAAATAAAAATAATGCATTATCGATACAAATCCAAGAGGGAGAGAAAAATATGGGTAAGTACATTGTAAAGAGAGTTATTCTCGCGATTTTTACAATCTTCATTATCAGTCTTATTACATTCTTTGCCATGAATGCAATTCCGGGTGGTCCATTCAATTCGGAGAAGGCAAAGAGTCCGGCGGTAATGAAAGAGCTTGAGGCACGCTACGGACTGGATCAGCCACTTATAGTCCAGTACAAGAACTACATGGCAGGCGTGCTGCACGGAGATTTCGGTGTTAGTCTTAAGACAGACCGTCCGATCTCAGATATCATCGGGGAGAGCTTCCCGATTTCAGCGAAGCTTGGACTCTTAGCGGCGCTCACTGCGATAGTATTCGGAGTGGTGCTCGGTTCGATAGCAGCGCTGATGCGAAACAGGTGGCCGGATCGAGTTATAGTATTCTTCGTCACACTGATTACGTCGATGCCGTCATTTGTCATCGCTACGTTATTACTTTATTTCTTCTGTATAAAGCTTGGCGTGGTGCAGGCCTTCAGCTCAGGAAGCAACATGATATTACTTCCGGTGCTGTCACTGTCACTTTCACCGATGGCATATATTACAAGACTTACAAAGACTTCAATGCTTGATGCACTCGGACAGGATTACATCCGTACGGCAAAGGCCAAGGGTGTACATCAGTACAAGATTATATTTGTACATGCGCTTCGTAATGCGCTCATTCCGGTCATCACATATGTGGGACCTATGATTGGTGGTATCCTCACAGGTTCAATGGTTATTGAGAGTATTTTCAATATCGGAGGACTCGGTTCCAAGTTCGTAAGCTGTATCACAAACCGTGATTACACAATGATTATGGCTACAACGCTTTTCCTTGCTGTCATCATGGTAGGCGCGAACCTCATTACAGATATTGTATACAAAGTGATTGATCCACGTATTAAGCTTGATTAAGGAGAGATAAAGATGAAAGATAATATGAAGAGAGCTCCTTTCTCCACACAGATTGACCTTAGCAAGTTCGATATGAAGGATTTTGCCAAGGCATCAGATGAAGAGAAACGCCAGCAGGAGGTTATGGGTGAGTCAACTACCTTCTTTAAGGATGGTCTTAAGAGACTCCGCAAAAATCCACTGGCTATGGGTTCTATTATAGTTTTGGTTTTACTTATTTTGGTTATTCTTCTGGCACCAAAGATTGTGCCTTACGGCTATGCAGATATCGTTAAGGGTGCACAGAACTTAGGACCTTTCCAGTACAGCGATGCTGAGCAGGCACAGATTGATGCAGGTGAGAAGCTGTTCCCACACATTTTTGGCACAGATGAGCTCGGAAGAGACTATTTTATCCGTGTTGTTTACGGAGCTCGTGTCTCGCTGGGAGTCGGTGTGTTTGCATCACTGCTTGTGCTTATAATCGGTATCATTTACGGTTCCGTATCAGGCTTCTGCGGTGGCAAGGTAGATATGGTTATGATGAGAATAGTAGATATCATTTATTCATTGCCGGATATGCTGCTCATAATTTTACTCGCAGTTGTATTAAATGAGGTGCTAACACCTGTAATAAAGGGTACAGTGCTTTCAAAGCTCGGTGTCAACATGATTGCACTTTTCATAGTGTTTGGATTGCTTTACTGGGTAGGAATGGCAAGACTTATAAGAGGTCAGATTCTTACCATCAAGCAGAATGAGTACATTCTCGCAGCAAAGTGTATCGGAACATCATCAGCCCGCACTATCAGAAAACACATTTTACCGAACTGTCTGTCAGTAATCATCATTACTACAGCGCTTCAGATACCATCAGCCATCTTTACTGAGAGTTATCTGTCATTTATCGGACTTGGTGTTTCGGCTCCTATGCCTTCACTTGGTTCGTTGGCAAATACAGCGCGTGGCGGACTCCAGAGCTACCCATTGCGTCTTATTTTTCCGGCGCTTACGATTTGTATCATTGTTCTTACATTGAATCTTATCGGTGACGGTTTAAGAGATGCATTTGACCCTAAATTATCGAAATAGTAAGGAGTGAGTAAGATGGAAGATAATAAGTTTGTTCTTGAAGTATCTGATCTGCACACTACCTTCAAGACCGATAACGGAGACGTATCAGCTGTAAATGGTGTCAGCTTTAAACTTGAGCCGGGAAAGACTCTTGGAATCGTAGGAGAGTCAGGCTCAGGAAAGTCAGTTACAGCATATTCAATCATGCAGATTCTTGCTGAGAATGGTGCCATCACAGGCGGCTCAGTAAAATATAAGGGTGAGGATATCACCAAATTGAACAAAAAGAAAATGGCAGATTTCAGAGGAAAATGCTGTTCAATCATTTTCCAGGATCCTATGACATCGCTTAATCCGGTATTTACGGTAGGCTACCAGCTTGAGGAGGCAGTGCTTCTTCACACAGACCGTACAAAGAAGGAAGCAAAGGAGCGCGCTATAGAGATGCTCACGCTTGTAGGAGTAAATGAGCCTGAGAAGCGTGTAAATCAGTACCCTCATGAGCTTTCCGGTGGTATGAGACAGCGTGTAATGATAGCTATGGCATTAGCCTGTGAGCCGGATATCCTTATCGCAGATGAGCCGACAACAGCTCTTGATGTGACTATCCAGGCACAGATTCTTGAGCTTATGCAGTCACTGCAGGAAAAGCTCGGCATGGCAATCATCATGGTTACACATGATCTGGGTGTCATTGCTTCAATGTGTGATGAGATCATAGTTATGTACGGCGGCCGTGTGTGTGAGAGAGGAACAGCAGATGCCATATTCTACAGCCCGGCGCATGAGTACACAAAGGGACTGCTTCGTTCAATCCCTACAAAGACCAATTCAAAAACCAGGCTTGTTCCTATCGGAGGCACACCAATCAATATGCTCAACATGCCAAAGGGCTGTGCATTCTGCCCTCGCTGTGATGCCGCTATGAAGATATGTCTCACCGAAAAGCCGGAGGAAATCTGGGTTGGAGAGGATCATCTTGCAGCATGCTGGATGAATATTAAGAATATGATGGAGGAGGGAAAATCAAATGAGTAATGAGACAAATAACAACGAGTACCTGCTCAAGGTAGACCATTTGAAGCAGTATTTCCCTGTTCATGACGGATTTAAAAAGATGGAATTAAAGGCAGTCGATGATGTGTCATTTGCCATAAAGCCGGGTGAGACGCTTGGACTTGTTGGCGAGTCAGGCTGTGGAAAGACAACCGTAGGACGTACTCTTTTACGTCTGTACCAGCCTACAGCAGGACGCATTGAGTTCGACGGCAATGTATTGTTTGACAGTGAGAAGAAGATAGATGTGGATATGCATCCTTACCGTAAGCAGATGCAGATGGTATTCCAGGATCCGTATTCATCACTCAACCCTCGTATGACGGTTGAGGATATCATCGGAGAGCCTCTCGATGTGCACAAGCTTTACAATAGCAAGAAAGAGCGCCATGAGATGATTATGGATCTCATGGAGACAGTTGGACTAAACGCAGACCATGCCACACGTTATGCACATGAGTTTTCGGGTGGACAGAGACAGCGTATCGGAATAGCAAGAGCGCTTGCAGTAGATCCGAAGTTTATCGTATGTGATGAGCCGGTATCGGCACTTGATGTTTCAATTCAGGCCCAGGTAGTCAACATGTTTGAGGATCTGCAGAAGGAGAGAGGGTTATCATACCTGTTTATAGCGCATGATCTGCTTGTAGTGCAGCATATCTCCGATAGAATAGCTGTTATGTACTTAGGTCATATGATGGAGCTTGCAGATGCTGATGAGCTGATGGACAATCCAATTCATCCGTACACGCAGTCGCTGCTTTCAGCGGTTCCGATTCCGGATCCTGAGACTGCCAGACACAGCAAGCGAATCGTGCTTGAAGGAGATGTTCCTTCACCTCTTCGCATGCCTAGCGGCTGTCCGTTCCGTTCGCGCTGTAAATATGCGACAGAACAGTGTGCAGCAGCACGTCCGGAGCTTACAGACAGAGGAAACGGACATATGGTTGCATGCTTCAACCGCTAATATAAGGTTTTTACCGGCATATAGCTTAAGCCACATGTGCCGGTTCTAACATAAATTTATTTTTCATATTAATTAATTAGGAGGAAGAAAGATGAAAAAGAGATTAGTAGCACTTACTCTTGTTGCAGCTATGGCACTTGGCATGACTGCTTGTGGAAGCAAGAGCGAGAGCAAAATATCTACTAACGACACATCTGCTAACGGCACTTCTCATACTGCTGTATCAGCAGGCGTAGACTGGACAGGCTATGATGAGTTAGTAGAATCTATCCGTACAGAGACAGATCTTGCAAAGCGTGCAGAGATGATGCACCAGGCAGAGGATATGCTCATGGATACATGGTGTGTTATTCCACTTTACTACTACAATGACCAGTATATGCTCAAGGATTATGTAACAGGCGTATACTCAACAGTAGAGGGTATGAAATACTTCTACAATGCAAAGAACACAAAGAATGCCGGAAAGTTAAACATCTTCATGGCATCAGAGCCTGATCATATCGATCCTGCATTAAACAGTACTGTTGACGGCGGATGTCTTGCAGTAAACAGCTTTGAGGGTCTTATGCGTTACAACGCTGAGGGCAAGCTTGAGCCTGCATGTGCAGAGAGCTATGAGGTTTCTGAGGATGGCCTCACATACACATTCACAATGCGTGACGGTCTTAAGTGGTCAAATGGTGATGAGCTTACTGCAAAGGATTTCGAGTGGTCTTGGAGGAGAGCTGCAGATCCTAAGACAGCTGCAGATTACAGCTACCTTTGCGCAGTATTCGCAGGATATGATGATACAAAGGGGCTTGCTGCTGATGATGTAGTTGCTTCTGATGATGGAAAGACTCTTACAGTCAAGCTTAAAGCAGTTACACCATACTTCCTTGACTTATGTGCATTCCCATTCTTCTTCCCTGTAAACCAGAAGTCAGTAGAGGGAAATGATGACTGGGCAAACGATGCAAGCGACAAGTTCGTTACAAACGGTGCATTCACACTCAAGGAGTGGAAACATGATTCAAGCATGACATATGTTAAGAATCCTAACTACTGGGATGCTGACAATGTAACAGTTGATGAGATGAACGTAATGCTTACATCTGATGATGTTTCAGCTTACACAGCTTACCAGAACGGTGACCTTGATTTTATTGATTCAATTCCTACAGCAGAGATTGAGGCAGCTAAGAAGACAAGCGAGTTCTACACAGTTGACAACCTTGGAACATACTACGTAGGCTTCAACATTAACTCTAAGCTCTACTCAGAACTTGGATTAGATGCTGACCAGGCTAAGGTATTCAGAAAAGCAATCTGTCTTCTTATCGATCGTCAGTACATTATCGATACAATCGCCCAGGGCGGACAGAAGATTGCCACAACATTTATCCCAGAGGGCGTTACAGATGGTAACGGTGGCGAGTTCAAGAACAAGGACTACTACGGCACAGATTACGATAAGAACTTTGAGGAGGCTAAAGAGCTTCTTGCTTCTATCGGATTATTAGATGAGAGCACAGGCCAGGTAAACCAGACTGTCGAGTTCACATACCTTGTAAACAACTCAGAGTCAAATGTAAAGATTGGTGAGGCTATCCAGGCTGATCTTTCAAAGGTAGGTATCAACTTAAAGGTTGAGCAGCAGGAGTGGAACGTATTCCTTAACAGCCGTAAGGACGGACAGTTTGATTTCGCCCGTGAGGGATGGCTTATGGATTACAACGATCCAATCAACATGCTTGAGATGTTCACAACAAAATCAGGTAACAACGATATGCAGTTCGGTCGTTAATCTGATTTTGCTATCATAACAAAGCCATTCGTGCCATTCGCACGACGATGCGAATAACATGCAGTGTATACAGGAAGTCATACAGTTATTGTATGGCTTCCTTTTTTGCGTTTAAAGTGGGCTTTTCAGAGAGAAAAAGGCTCTTTAAAAAAATATGATAATGGTGTAGAATTGTTATTATATAGTTTTAGAATGATGTTTGAGGGTGTGTGATGATTTTAGGACTAAGTGATACGGAAAAGAAATTTAAGACAGCGATGGATACGGCAGGTGCCGACATGACAGTGGTCAACAGCTGGCTTAAGCTGTATGTCAAAACCAAAAAGAATTCCTCCGGTGTTGCAAAGCGCTATTATGGCGTGAAGACAGGCTTAAGCAGCCTGCTTTCAGATTTAAAGGAGCTTGAGCAGCAAGTTATCGGGTATTGTGAGCTCACAGGAACAGACCGGAAGCACTTTGGAGAGCTGATAAAGGCTTGCAAAGCGAAAAGCGGCATGTTTGACGATGAATTTTTAATCAGCAAGGTGGACACGGATTTTCACACGACTCTGGACTCTGTTGTAAAGCAGGGGGAGAGATATCTGTCATCCTTTGACAACGGTATCATTTTACAGAGTGAGATAGAGAATCTGATACACCTGACAAATGAGGGGCTTGAAAGGAAAAAGCCTGATTTGTTTGCTCTGTCATATTTCTATCTGGGGCACAGCAACAAAGAGCTTGCAGAGCTAAATTTCACACAAAAGACTAAGAGAGTGCATGAGATATATTACGAGGAGTTCTGGAAGGATATATTAAAGCAGCTTGAGGCATGTGTGAAGCAGGCTGAGGCCATAAACGATAAGTATGAGGGCACGACAGACCGGCGCACGGCAAGGATACTGTCGGAGCTTAATCCGCTGCTTGTGGGTGTTACAAAGCAATGGGAGCCGGAACAGACAGCAGAATACATACTGCGCGATATGTGCAGGATATTCAGGGATTGACATGGAAAATGCAGATTGATAAAGGAGCAGAATATGGATATTATAATTTGGGCTATTATATTAGGAGCAATTTTTTATATTAATAAAAAATCAAAGAACACAGGCAGCAAAAATACGCAGCCAAACAAACCGAGACCGCAGCAGAAGCAGATGCAGCAGATATGGAACAGCATGCAGAATACAGTTCAGTCGGGTAAGAATGCATTGAACCAGACATATCAGCAGAAACCACAGCCACAGATGCAGCAGAGAGCACAGCAGGCTCAGAGACCACAGATGCAGCAGAGAGTACAGCCACAGCAGAGCAATCCGGATATAGTGCAGAGGGCCGTGAAAAATAACGCACGCTTTGCGGATGATACGACACAAAAAGAGCTTGAGACTATGCACGGACATAACGAGGCACAGCAGAGGATGACTCAGGAGCACTCAAGAAACTGCCAGACACTGCATAATAAAGCAGCCGATGGTGCAAAGATTATAGAGGCTGAGACACAGAGCATGTTTGGCAGTGTCGAGGATCTGATTGCCATGGGATACAGCGGCAATCTGGAGTTTGAGAGAGATTTCCTTGGGGAAGGCTTAGACATGATTAACAACTTTTAAATAATAGGAAAAGAGGCAGAAATGATGGACAGAACACCAAAGCCCGGAGAGCTTTACAGGCACTTTAAGAATAAGCTGTATCAGATAGTTACAGTGGCGACACATTCAGAGACAGGGGAAAAGCTTGTGATTTATCAGGCTTTATACGATGATTTTGGGATATACGCCAGACCACTCGACATGTTTGTAAGCGAGGTGGACCATGAGAAATATCCTGATGTGAAGCAGAAATACAGATTTGAGAAGATCACACTTAAGGATCAGCCGGAGAATATGCCGGGAAAGAGTATCTCTTCCAACAAGAGTATCTCTTCCAACACTAATGAGATTGCAGCTAATGCACCTGAAGCTGTGAGTGTTCAGACACAGGCATGTTATGAGCCGACACCGGATGCAGATGAAGGCCAGGCACCGGATCCGCGTTTGCTGGAGTTCCTTGATGCGGATACCTTTGAAGAGAAGTACAATATACTTATTTCAATGAGGGATATCATAACCGACCGCCTTATAGATGACATAGCGGTGGTTATGGATGTTGTAGTTCCTGAGGGCCCATTGCAAAAGCGGTATGATGATTTAAAGAATACGATAAAGACCAGGCAGTACTATGAATTTTCCAATCGGCTCAGATAGCTGTTGTGATATTTGCCGGATTCAGTGACATCCTCGCCAAACCAGTCAGGCGCTGCGAATTCATTTGCTGCGTCGACAGAGTCGAATTCAACCTCCACAAGTGTAAGAGGAGCCAGATCACCCTCAAATACATCAAGCTCTGCGGTCAGACCACCGTCAAGAGGTATGAGATAGCGTGTCTTTTCGATGAGACGACCGTCAATCTTTTGGACAAGATGGTCGTAGGCTTCTTTTGTGAGAGGAAGATTGTACTCCTCGCGCACCATAAGACCGGCTCCCTTGTATGTCATATAATAGCTGTCATTCGAGCGTCTGACTCTGACAACAGGCGAGGTGCACAGATAGCCCTGGGCGATTTTTTTGCTCGCGTAGCTGTCTAAATTGGAAGGAAGCTGTTTAAGTAAGTATTTTCTTTCGATTTCCATGGTATATCCTTTCGGGTTACTGGTAGATTTATAGTTGCGGTTTATACTTTTGTTTTACCCTCATATCATTTATATATGATTATAATGACCGGTATTTAAAAATTCAAGGACGAACCGCTGCTTTTTAGTATTATCAAAGAAAAATAAAGGAGAAAAATATGATTAAAGTAGGAATTTTTATGGCAGACGGCTGTGAGGAGATTGAAGGACTTACAGTAGTCGATATAGTTAGAAGAGCAAAGCTTGAGATTGAAACCATATCAATCACGGAAAAAGCCGAGGTGACAAGCTCCCATCAGGTGACATTTAAGACAGATACCACAAAGGCACAGGCTGATTTTGACAGCTACGATGCAATCGTACTGCCGGGAGGCATGCCGGGTACACTAAACCTTGGCGCGGATGAGACTGTAGTAAAGACAATTAAGAGATTTGCCGCTGAGGGAAAACTTGTTGCAGCGATATGTGCAGCGCCTAGCGTGCTCGGTGAGAATCATATACTTGAGGGCAAAAAAGCTACCTGTCATCCGGGTTTTGAGGAAAAGCTGCTCGGTGCACAGTGGCTTGAGCAGCCTGTAGTTGTGGATGGCAATGTGATTACAAGTCGTGGAATGGGAACAGCTATTGCGTTTGCACTCGAGCTTGTCAGATACTTCACAGACGATGCCACAGTAGAGCATATTCGACAGGGACTGGTATACTAGACCGGCAAGCCCCTGTATTATAACAAAAGAGGTCACACACCAACCCCATGGTGCGCGGCCTCTTTTTATGCTTGCATTTGAAGCGTACATTTGAAGCCTGCTATTGCAGAGCTTATTTCATCTGCTGCTCCTGCTTCATGATCATCTGCTTGACCATCTCGCCACCGATTGAACCGGCCTGCTTAGAAGTAAGGTCACCGTTGTAGCCCTCTTTTAAAGGAACTCCAAGCTCTGAAGCAACCTCTTCCTTGAAACGGCTCATAGCCTCTTTTGCCTCCGGTACAGAAGCCTTTTTACTACTTGATGCTGCCATAATGCAATACCTCCTTTTAAAACGTTATACACAAGCTGTATGTGTATGGAAATATTATGCCGTAAAATGACAAAAATATGTTTTGGTATTGCTGACAATTTATGGAATTATACACAAAAGCAAATTTAATGTAAAAAACACTGGAAATAGTGGATTTGTTGTGTTATAATCATCCAATGACTGGGCTTAGCAGTTTATAAAGCATGCCCACATTACATTTGATGTACATACCATTCATATATATTTTTAAGGAGGATAACGATTGACATGAGTGTACAGGTTGAGAATTTAGAGCATAATATGGCGAAGCTTACTATTGAGGTAGCAGCTGAGGAATTAGAGAAAGCATTGGATTCTGCATATCAGAAGCAGAAGAAACAGATTAGCGTACCTGGATTCCGTAAAGGAAAAGTGCCAAGAGCTATGATTGAGAAAATGTATGGAGCAGGTGTGTTCTACGAGGATGCAGCAAACATTCTTATGCAGCAGACATACGCAGGTGCGGTTGACGAGAGCGGTGTTGACATTGTTTCACGCCCAACAGTTGAGGTTACTCAGATTGAGAAGGGACAGCCTTTCATCTACACAGCAGAGGTTGCTGTAAGACCTGAGGTTACTCTTGGTAAGTACATGGGCGTTACAGTTACAAAGATCGACACATCAGTTTCTGATGAAGAGGTTGACGCTGAGCTTGAGAACCAGAGAAACAAAAATGCAAGAACAGTTACAGTTACAGATCGTCCTGTAGCAGAGGGAGATACAGCAGTTATCGACTTTGAGGGATTTGTTGACGGAGTAGCTTTCGAGGGTGGAAAGGGTGAGAATCATCCATTAGAGATTGGTTCACACACATTCATCGATACATTCGAGGATCAGTTAGTAGGAAAGAACACAGGCGATGAGGTTGAGGTCAATGTAACATTCCCTGAGAAGTATCAGGCAGCAGACCTTGCAGGAAAGCCGGCTACATTCAAGGTTAAGATCAACGAGATCAAGGCTAAGGAGCTTCCAGAGCTTGATGATGAGTTTGCACAGGATGCAGCAGGTGTTGATACATTAGCTGAGTACAAAGAGGAAATCAAAAAGAACCTCACAGAGAAGAAAGAGACAGAAGCTAAGAAGACTAAAGAGGATGAGGCTATCCAGAAGATTATCGACAAGTCAAAGATGGATCTTCCTGAGGCAATGATTGAGACACAGTGTGAGACAATGGTTGAGGAGTTCGCTCAGAGAATCGCACAGAGCGGTCTTACAATGGAGCAGTACTTACAGTTCTCAGGCATGACAGTTGACCAGCTTAAGGATCAGGTTCGTCCTGAGGCTACAACACGTATCCAGAGCAGCCTTGTACTTGAGCAGATTGCCAAGGAGGAGAACATCGAGGTTACTGATGCAGATATCGATGCTGAGGTAGAGAAGATGGCTAAGGCATACGGCATGGAGGCTGATAAGCTTAAAGAGTACATGGGAGATGCTGAGAAGGAGTCTATGAAGAAAGACATTGCTATCACAAAGGCCGTAGATCTTATCATGGACAACGTTAAAGAGCGTGCAAAGGCAAAGAAAAAGGCTGATGCAGAAGAGTCTACAGAAGAATAAGATTTTTGAATCAAGATTTGATGGACTGGCTCAGAAGCCTATTTTCTGAGCCGGTCTTTTGAGCTTTTATAAAGGAGGTATTTTATATGAGTTTAGTACCATATGTCATTGAACAGACCAGCAGAGGAGAGCGCAACTACGACATTTACTCCAGATTATTAAAAGATCGTATAATTTTCCTTGGAGAGGAAGTAAATGAGACAACAGCCAGCCTTGTTGTTGCCCAGCTTTTATTCCTTGAGTCTGAGGATCCGAATAAGGATATCCACCTTTACATCAATTCACCGGGTGGAATGGTTACAGCAGGACTTGCTATTTACGATACTATGCAGTACATCAAGTGTGATGTTTCAACAATCTGTATCGGTCTTGCAGCAAGCATGGGAGCTTTTCTTCTCGCAGGCGGTGCAAAGGGCAAGAGATATGCTCTTCCAAATGCAGAGATTATGATTCATCAGCCATCGGGCGGTGCAAAGGGTCAGGCTACTGAGATTCAGATTGCTGCAGAAAATATTTTAAAGACAAAGAAGAGATTAAACGAAATTTTAGCAGCCAATACAGGCAAGCCATACGAGACAATTGCAGCTGATACAGAGCGAGACAACTATATGTCAGCACAGGAAGCCGCAGAGTATGGTCTCATAGACAGTGTAATAACAAACAGATAATCAGAAGTTAGATGAATTTAAGAGGGTACCCCATATGGGATGCCCTCATGCAATAAAAGGAGTTAATAATGGCAGGAAAAAACGACGGAAAGATTCGCTGCTCATTTTGCGGTAAGACACAGGACCAGGTAAATCGTTTGATTTCCGGACCTAATGGAGCTTTTATCTGCGATGAGTGTATAGATATATGTGCCGAGATTCTTGAGGAAGAAGGCGTAGAGGGCCATGAGGACAAAAGCAGCGCTAAGGATGATATAAATCTTGTTACTCCGGAGGAGCTTAAGGCGTTTTTGGACGATTATGTAATAGGACAGGATCAGGCAAAGAAGGTGCTTTCGGTTGCTGTTTACAATCACTATAAGAGAGTACTGGCAGGTGATACATCAGATGTAGAGCTTCAGAAGAGTAACATTCTCATGCTTGGACCTACAGGTTCAGGAAAGACACTTCTTGCGCAGACGCTTGCCAGAGTGATAAATGTTCCATTTGCTATCGCTGATGCTACAACACTTACAGAGGCAGGATACGTAGGTGAGGATGTGGAGAATATCCTATTAAAGCTTATTCAGGCGGCAGATTATGATATCGAGCGTGCAGAGCATGGTATCATTTATATAGATGAGATAGATAAAATTACAAAGAAATCAGAGAATGTCTCAATCACCAGAGATGTGTCAGGCGAGGGTGTACAGCAGGCTCTTTTAAAGATTCTTGAGGGCACAGAGGCATCTGTACCGCCACAGGGCGGAAGAAAGCATCCGCAGCAGGAGCTTATTCCTATTGATACTACTAATATACTTTTTATATGCGGTGGAGCATTTGATGGTCTGGAAAAAATTATCGACAGCCGTATGGATACATCATCTATAGGCTTCAATTCAGATGTAAAGTCAAAGACAGAGCTCAATGTAGGAGAGGCGTTCAAGCATGCACTTCCACAGGATTTTGTAAAGTTTGGATTGATTCCTGAGTTTATCGGACGTGTACCTATTACTGTTTCTCTCGAGGCACTCGACAGGGATGCACTTATCCGTATACTTAAGGAGCCTAAGAACTCGCTTATCAAGCAGTACACCAAGCTTTTTGAGCTTGACGGAGTAGGTCTTGAGTTCACAGACGATGCAGTAAATGCCATCGCTGACAAGGCACTTGAGAGAAAGACAGGAGCCAGAGGACTTCGTGCCATCATGGAGGCTGTTATGCTTGACCTTATGTATCGTATACCATCAGACAAGAGCATCAGCAGATGTGTAATAGACAAGGATATCGTTGAGGATAACTTAAAGCTTGATGGTGATTGCGTGCCTGAGGCATATATCGAGGAAAAAGAGGCATCGTAAGTACAAGGCGGTATTTTACAAAAGATACAGCATCGGATAATATAAATTGCACAGCGGTTTGTTATGCATGGCTGTGCAATAATACAGGAGATATAAGTGGAAGAACAGATTATTAACATGCCTGCAGTAGCGCTGAGAGGGCTTACTATTCTGCCTGGGATGATTGCTCATTTCGATGTCAGCAGAGAGCGCTCACTCCGTGCTGTCGAGGAGGCTATGGAGCAGGATCAAAAGATTTATCTTGTCACACAAAGGAATGTGGACAGTGAGGACCCGACTCAGGAAGACCTCTATCAGATGGGTATTGTTGCTGATATAAAGCAGGTTGTCAGATTACAGAATGATGTTGTGAGAATACTTGTAGATGGAATAAGCCGGGCAGCATTGCTTGGCTTTACCGGTAATGAGAAGTACCTTGAGGCAGAAATCTGTTATTGTGATAGTAATGCAGACAGCCTGCCGGATGATCTCAGGGAAGCCATGCTTCTCGGAGTCAGAGAGGCTTTTCACAGATATGCGGCAGTCGTCGGCAAAATCAGCAAGGAGCTTATCAGACAGATAGATCAGTATGAGGATCTTGAAAAGCTCATAGATTATGTAACCAACAATCTGCCGGTGTCATATGAGCTTAAGCAGCAGGTGCTTGAGGCAGAGGATATCAATGACAGATATCAGGTTATAGTATCATTACTTCTCTCCCAGGTGGAGGTTATTTCCATAAAGAATGAGCTTCAGAAAAAAGTAAAGGTCCGTGTGGACAAGCATCAGAAGGAGTATGTGCTTCGTGAACAGCTTGGTGTGATACGTGAGGAGCTGGGCGAGAATGCTGACTCGGAGGCTGATGAATATGAGAAAAAGCTATCTGAGTTAGATGCGCCTGACTATGTAAAGGAAAAGACGAAAAAAGAGATAAAGCGCTTTAGAAATATGAGCAGCAGCTCATCAGAGAGCACAGTTGAGAGAGGCTATATAGAGACTGTACTTGAGCTTCCGTGGAACAAGATGTCTGTGGACAACAAGGATCTTGACCATGCAGCACAGGTGCTCGATGATGATCACTACGGATTAAAGGATGTTAAGGAGAGGGTACTTGAGTTTCTGGCAGTCAGAAATCTGACAAGCAAGGGAGAGAGTCCTATAATTTGTCTTGTAGGTCCTCCGGGAACAGGAAAGACAAGCATAGCCCGTTCAATTGCGTCTGCACTGGAGAAGAAATATGTGCGTATTTCTCTTGGTGGTGTGCGCGATGAGGCAGAAATCCGTGGACACAGAAAGACATATATCGGCGCTATGCCGGGCCGTATAGTAAATGGCTTAAGACAGGCAGGCGTTTCAAATCCTCTCATGCTGTTGGATGAGATAGATAAGGTGTCAAGTGACTACAAGGGTGACACATCAGCCGCTCTTCTCGAGGTGCTTGACAGTGAGCAGAACTGCAGATTCAGGGATCATTACATTGAGATGCCTGTGGATTTGTCGGAGGTGCTTTTTATTGCAACGGCAAATGAGGTTTCAGGCATTCCAAAGCCGCTTCTTGACAGGATGGAGCTTATTGAGGTGTCAAGCTACACTGAAAATGAGAAATTTCACATAGCAAAGGAGCACCTGGTTGAGAAGCAAAAGAGTAAAAACGGAATTAAAAAGGAACAGCTTACGATAACAGACTCGGCTCTAAAGGATATCATCAGGCTGTACACCAGAGAGGCCGGAGTCAGAAGCCTTGAGAGGACTATCGGCAAGCTGTGCCGCAAGGCTGCCAGGGAAATCTTTAAGGACAGCGAAGCTGCTGTAAAGGTTACAAAGACCAATCTTAAGACGTATCTGGGCAATCCGAAGTACAGTCCGGAGAAGAAAAATGATCACGCAGAGGTTGGAATCGTTAGAGGCCTGGCATGGACCAGCGTGGGCGGAGTCACACTCGAGGTTGAGGTGAATGTGCTGCCGGGCAAGGGTGAGCTCGTGCTCACCGGTAAGCTTGGCGACGTGATGAAGGAGTCGGCACAGGCGGCACTTAGCTATGTGCGCTCAATAAGCGAAGGATATGGTATTGATGCAGAGTTTTACACGAAGCATGATATCCATATACATATCCCGGAGGGCGCAGTGCCGAAGGACGGTCCATCCGCAGGCATTACTATGGCGACAGCCATGCTCTCAGCCATTACAGACAGAGCTGTCAGGGCAGATGTAGCCATGACGGGCGAGATAACACTGCGCGGCAGGGTGCTTCCGATAGGAGGACTCAAGGAAAAGCTGCTTGCAGCCAAAGTAATCGGAATAAAAACAGTATGTATTCCAAAGGATAATGAAAAGGACCTGGAGGAGATTTCAAAAGAAATAACAGACGGCATGGAAATCGTGCCGGTGGAGAGATTTTCACAGGTGGAGAAGATAGCATTTGTAAAATAAGAATGAGGAAGAGATTATGGTAATTAAAAGTGTTAATTTAGAGACAGTTTGCGGAATTACAAGCACAATCCCTGACAATGAGTATAATGAAGTGGCATTTGCCGGCAAGTCAAATGTAGGCAAGTCGTCACTGATCAACGCACTCATGAACAGAAAGTCACTTGCCAGGATCTCTTCACAGCCCGGCAAGACACAGACCATCAATTTTTATAACGTCAATGACGCCATGTATCTGGTCGATCTGCCGGGCTATGGCTATGCCAATGCCAATATCGAGATAAAAGCTAAATGGGGACAGATGATAGAAAACTATCTTCACACCTCAAAAAAGCTTCAGGCAGTGTTTCTTTTAATAGATATAAGGCATGAGCCATCGGACAATGATATCATGATGTATGACTGGATGGTAAACCAGGGCTTTGCACCGATCATCATTGCAACCAAATCTGATAAATTGAAAAAAAGCCAGATTGCCGCACACATAAAGACTATCAAGGATGTGCTTCATGTGAAGCCGGGCACGGTAGTTATACCGTTTTCGTCAATGTCAAAGGAAGGCAGGGACGAAATCTGGAATCTCATAGATTCACTCGTGTTTGACGAGGAGACACTTCTTGCCATGAAGCAGGAGGAAGAAGCAAAGCGCGAGGCAAAATCAGCAGCAAAAAGAGCCGCTGCATCCCAGCCGCACAAAAAGGAGCGCTGGAAGAAGACCGGAAAGCCGGTTGCCAAAAAGACTAAAGAACGCAGAGATAAGGCCAAGAGCAAAAAAAGCGTTAATAATCATAAAAAGAAATAAAGTTATAGAAAGAAAGGCGAATATTTAATATATGAAGAATAAATGCAAATTTGTAGGCATTATGTTTTTGTGTATATTGATAGTGTGTACGCTTGCGGTAATGGCATATGAGCACACAGCAGGTATGAAAGGCGTTGCCGGTGGAGTATCAAATGCTTCGGGCAATAAAAAAAATACTGACGAAGCTGATGATATGCTTACTGTCGTGACATCCTTCTATCCTATGTACATTGCCACTTTAAACATAGTGGATGGTGTGAAAGGAGTGAGACTCGAAAACCTAAGCGAGCCACAGACCGGTTGTCTGCACGATTTCCAGCTAACACCGGAGGATATGAAGCTTTTATCCACTGCCGATGTTTTTGTAATAAACGGAGGCGGTATAGAGTCGTTTATGTCTGATGTGGCAAAGGCGTATCCGAAGCTTGATGTGGTTGAGGCATGTGAGGATGTGGCACTTCTTTCTGAGGATGATGCAGACAGTGACCACGACCATGATCACGATGCAGACACAGAATCGGACAGTGACCACGACCATGACCACGAAGCAGACGCAGAATCAGATAGCGCGCATGACCATGGTGATGAGAATGCCCATGCATGGATGAGCGTGCCGCGTTACCGCACCATGGTTCAGACAATCGCATCCCGGCTTGCCGAAAAGGATGCAAAGCATGCTGATGAATATTATGCAAATGCAAAAGCATATGATGCAAAGCTTGCAGTGCTTGAAGAAAAGATAAATAGCATAAAGAGTCTTACCAATGGACAGAATATCATCATATTCCATGAGGCCTATGCGTATATAGCTGATGATTTTTCCATGAATGCATGCTATCTGTTAGACCTTGACGAGGAGCGCTCAGTCAGCGCAGGTGAGATAAAGCAGGTAATGGGTGCCATAAAGGATGACGGAGTGTCGGTAATACTCGCTGAGGAGCTCTACGGAAAGAGCATGGGAGATACCGTATCGCGTGAGACAGATGTGCATGTGATTTATATCGACCCTCTCAACAGGGGAGAGTACGACAAGGACAGCTATCTTTATGGTATGGAGCACAATATAGAGCTTATCAAAGAGGCATTTACTAAATAAAATTGGAGAAAATATGCGGAAAATAATACAGCCATGTGGCTTTCATTGCATAAAAATAAATAACCTTGGAGTGAGCTTTGGAGAGCAGACAGTACTTGAGGATGTAAATATGCACATACATTGCGGCTCCTTCAATGTCATAATAGGCCAAAACGGTGCCGGAAAATCCACACTCATAAAGGCGATACTCGGCGAGATACCTCACACCGGTACGATTGAGTTCAAGGATACTAAGGATGGACATATGGCTAAGCTTAAAATCGGCTATGTGCCGCAGTCTGTCAATATCGAGAAAAATACACCGGTCAGCGTGTATGACCTCATAGCAAGCTATCAGTACAATTATCCTGTTTTTCTGCCAAAGAGCAAAAAGATAGAGGCAAAGATAAGGGAGACACTCGAGGTATTTGAGGCTGAGGAGCTCATCGACAAGCAGGTGTGCAACCTCTCGGGAGGACAGCTGCAGAGAGTGCTTCTTTCCATGGCAATCATGGACGAGCCGAACCTGCTGCTGTTGGATGAGCCGGTGTCCGGAATAGACCAAAACGGCATGGAGCTTTTCTATAAGACCATGGATTATTTAAAGACTCACTATGACCTTGCAATCATACTGATATCGCACGATCTGGACTATGTGGCAAAGTACGCAGACCATGTTGTACTGCTTGATAAGACCGTTGCAAAGCAGGGAACTGTGAAGGAAGTCTTCGAGAGCAAAGAATTTGAGAGAATTTTTTACACAGGAGAGGAATCCTGGGTGAGAGAGGAGGAGCACAAATGAATATAACCTCCTGGCTTCAATATGATTTCATGAGAAATGCCCTTATCGCTGTGCTCATCATCACACCGCTTTTTGGCATAATGGGAACCATGATTGTAAACAAAAAGATGGCATACTTTTCAGATGCACTCGGACATTCAGCACTTACCGGAATCGCTGTCGGAGTGGTATGTGGCATGGCAGACACTTCGCTTGCCATGGTGATATTTGCGATAGTGTTTGCACTTCTTTTAAATAAGATAGGCAGTCTGAACACTGCATCGACAGATACCATTATATCGGTATTTTCATCGTGCTCTGTGGCGATAGGTCTTGCGATACTGTCAAAGGGCGGCAATTTCAGCAAATACTCAAGTATACTGGTGGGCGATGTGCTAAGCATCACAAAGACTGAGATAGTTTATCTAATTGTGATTTTTGTGGTCACGATAGTGTTCTGGGTGTTTTGCTTCAATAAGCTCAACGCCATCTGCATACACAGAAGCGTGGCAAAAAGCAAGGGTATCCATGTGCGTCTTCTGGATAATCTGTTTGCGGTGCTTGTAGCACTCATAGTTATGCTATCCATCAAGTGGATAGGTATACTTATAATAAATGCTCTGCTTATATTACCGGCGGCTTCATCAAGGAATATTTCGGAAAATATGCGTGAGTATCATTTCTTTTCAGTGATATTTTCAGTATTTTCCGGTATAGTCGGCCTCGCAGTGTCATACTACACCAATGTGGCAACAGGTCCGATGATAGTGATTATTGCATCGGTAATATATTTTTCGACATTTATATTTGGAAGAAAATTGAAAAAATAACGGCAAGGGCTATAAGAAACAGAATATGATATATTAGAGGGACTGCGCGCAACGTGCAGTCCCTTTTTAGGTTAATTTGACTGATGAGATGTAAAAATTAACAATTAAATGAGAATATTTAAATTTGCTCTTTTTGGCAGGGTGTGTTATAATCCTTGTATACAAAAAACAGAGGTAATACAATATGGGTAGTAATAACGATATTTCATTAAAAGCATTAGCCAAGATTAACCTGGGGCTGGATGTGGTGAGGCGCAGAGAGGACGGATATCATGAGGTCCGCATGATTATGCAGACCATTCAGCTGTATGACAGGCTCGATATCAAAAGGACACAGGAGCCCGGCATACAGATACAGACCAATCTGTCTTTTCTCCCTGTAAACGAGAACAATCTCATATACAAGGCTGCAAAGCTTCTGATGGATGAGTTTTCTATAACTGACGGTGTATCAGTGAAGCTGGACAAGCGTATTCCTGTTGCAGCAGGGATGGCGGGGGGCAGTACTGATGCGGCAGCCATGCTTATAGGTGTAAACAGGCTTTTTTCACTGGGACTGACAAAGAGACAGCTTATGGAAAGAGGTGTGCAGATAGGTGCGGATGTACCATACTGTATTATGAGAGGCACGGCGCTGGCCGAGGGCATAGGAGAGGCGCTTAGTCCTCTTCCTCCAATGGTAAAGTGTCCGGTGCTTATTGCAAAGCCGTCCATCTCGGTATCCACAAAGTTTGTGTATCAGAATCTGAAGCTTGATGATACGACTATTCATCCGGATATAGACCGCTTGATAGATGATATAAAGGCTAAGAATCTGCATGATATCGCAGCGCATATGGGAAATGTCTTAGAGACTGTGACCATACCAAATTATCCGGTGATAGATGAGATAAAGAAGCATATGCTTTCAAATGGCGCGGTAGGAGCCATGATGAGCGGTAGTGGTCCGACGGTTTTTGGTCTGTTTGACGATGAAGATACTGCAAAGAAAGCGTACAAAGCCATGAGAAGCTCACATCTTGCCAGACAGGTGTATCTGACATCTGTATACAATAATCGCAAATAACGTGATATCCGGATAGAACAGCGGGTGCTTTATAGTTACTTTTTTCTTATATGTGAGAATGATAATACAAGAGATAGGAGAAGTTTGATGACTGATAATTTAACTTTAAATATGGATGCATATCTGCCACTGCGTGATGTGGTGTTTAATACACTTCGTGAGGCAATTTTAAAGGGCGAGCTCAAGCCGGGAGAGAGACTTATGGAGCTGCAGCTTGCGTCAAAGCTTGGAGTCAGCCGTACACCTATACGTGAAGCAATCAGAATGCTTGAGCAGGAGGGGCTTGCAGTCACAATGCCGAGAAAGGGCGCAGAGGTTGCCAAGATGACTCTCAAGGATATGGAGGATGTGCTTGAGGTGAGAGAGGCTCTCGATGAGCTTGCAGCCAAAATAGCCTGTAAGAAAATCAGTGATGAGCAGCTTGCGAATCTAAAAACCATAAAGGACGAGTTCAAGAGGAGCATGGACTCAGGAGATGTGAAAAAGATAGCTGAAGAGGATGTGAAGTTTCACGATGCTATCTATGAGGCAACAAACAATGCGAAGCTTGTATCTATGATGAACAATATCCGCGAGCAGATGTACCGCTACAGAGTGGAGTATTTGAAGGACCCAAAGAATTATCCGATGCTTGTGAAGGAGCATGACGCCATCTACAGGGCGCTTGAGGCAAGAAATATGGAGCTTGTGACTACAGAAATGCATACGCATGTGGCAAATCAGGCGGTTGCCGTAAAGGCTGTGATACAAAAGCAGGATGAAGAGAAGAAATAAAACAGAAATATAACAAGATTATAGCAGACAAAGATAATAAAATACAAAATAATATAACAAAACCAAGGGCTGCCGGTCGCACTAACGTGTGAACGGCGGCCTTTTTTAGTGGCTTAGATAGTTACAAAATAAACAATCAGGGATATTTGCGAGCTTGTATGGTCATACTATATCAGGGATTTTAAATCTGACGGGATTTATTGGGAATATAGGAGAGTTAAAGATGACCACAAACATAGATGAGAACATAAAAAGCTTCAGGCAGATATATTCTGACTGCTCAGATATCAAGATGCAGGAGATGTATCTGGGGCGTGATGCCTCCATAAAGTGTTTTGTTGCTTATATTGAGGTGACATGTGAAGGCTCCGGTATCAATAACAGTGCGTTTGGACGATTTACCTCATACCTTGAGGGAATAGACAGACAGCAGGTAAAGGAAGTACTTGACAAAAATCAGGCAGCTCTATCTGAATTTGCACATCTGCACACGGTTAATGAGGCGGCCCAGATGATGCTGACAGGAGACGTGATTTTTTTTGTGGATGGTTATCCGGATGCCTTCAAGCTTCCTGATAAGGGATATCCTGCCCTGTCAATTCAGGAGATTGATTCGGAAAAGGTCATAAGAGGCTCCAATGAGGGTTTTGCTGATTCCATAAAGATAAATACAGCACTTATCAGGCGCAGGTTAAGGAGCACACGCTTAAAGTGTAAAGAGGTGAAAAAGGGACTTCGAGGACACAGCAATGTGGACATACTATATGTGAGAGACCTCGTAAAACCGGGGCTTGCAGAGGATGTGGAAAGGAATCTGGACAGCTATGTAATAGACCATGTGGGTGATTCGGGAGTCATTGAACAGTTTGCTGAGGTGAAATGGTATTCGCCGTTTCCACAGCTTCAGACCACAAAGAGGCCGGATGTGGCGGTAAATGCGCTCCTAGAAGGGCGGGTGGTGGTGCTGTGCGATAATTCACCGATAGCGATAATATTGCCAACCACCATGAACAATTTTTTAAAAACCGCAGATGATTACTATAACAGAACGATAGCGGCAAGCTTTGCCAGACTGATAAGGTACGTGGCTGCCTTCATGTCATTTACATTGCCGGGGCTTTATCTGGCGGTCACAAATTTTCATACACAGATACTGCCGACACCTCTCATACTGGCGTTTTATGAAGCCAGACTCGGCTGCCCGTTTCCGCAGCTCATAGAGGTACTAATGATGGAGCTGTCCTTTGAGCTGCTTCGCGAAGCCGGCATAAGACTTCCCGGAGCAATGGGAAACACGATAGGCATAGTCGGAGGCCTCATAATCGGACAGGCAGCAGTGGATGCAAATTTAGTAAGCCCTATAGTGGTCATCCTCGTTGCATTCACCGCACTCTGTTCGTTTGCCATACCGAGTGAGGAGTTTGCATTTTCATTTAGGATACTCAAATTCGCTGTAATAATGATGTCGGCATGGCTTGGATATTTTGGATTTTTAATAAGTCTGATGGTGATACTTTTGCATCTCGCAAAGCTCAAAAGCTGTGGTTACCCATACATGATGCCATTTGTGGGCAGCGAGCTGACAGGCGGCGAGGATGAAAAGGACAGTATCATACGATTTCCGCTTCGCAGACTATGGAGGCGGCCTGTATTTGCAAGAGAAAAGGAGTGCAGAAAGCTGAAAGGAAATAAGGATGACTAAAAATATGAGCACAAGCTACACATTTGCACAAAACGAAAGCATATCGCCCCGCCAGCTATACAGGCTATACGTCTTTAATCTGCTTGGAGTCGGCACACTGGTGCTTCCAAACAATCTGGCAAAGCTGGGAAAGTATGGTTTTATCTCAATCGCACTTGGTGTTTTCATGGCATGGCTGTTTATGTGGATAGTAAGCGAGGTACGAGAACAGAAGAAAAGTATATATGACAGAAGCTTTGGTAAAACAACACATGCAAAAATGTTAATTTATGATTTAATTATTGTGATATACGAACTGTCACAGGCCGCATTTCTTGCATGGATATTTGTAAAGCTGATACGTGACAGCCTTATACCGGATGAGTCATTTACAGTTGTACTTCTTGTGATAATGGCAGTGTGCGCTTATGCGCTAAGTGGCGGAGTGGAGTGCCGTGCCAGGGTATACGAGGTAGTATTTTTCTTTGTGCTGATACCGCTTGCTGCTATGCTTTTGTTTGCGCTATCGGATGTGAGATTAGACTATCTGATGATTAAGGACAGAGTCGGTGTGGACTTTGGCATAGCGGATATATTTGCGGGCGCATACTATGTGTTTGCAGCATCCATTTCCGTGTTCAATATACTGTTTGTAAGGGAGCGCACTGCCTCACAGATACGATGGAGTGTGAGTAAAGCAATACTCACATATGCAGGCATTCTTTTTTTATTGTATGCAGTATTGCTTGGGAGCTTCGGAAAATATTCATTGTCAGAAATCGAGTTTCCGGCTGTCGTACTGATGAGTGATGTGCAGATAAAGGGAAGCTTCTTTAAGAGGGCAGATGCACTGATGCTGTCGGTGTGGTTTTTCACGCTGTTTTCAGTGCTCATTATGAGCCTTTATTATGCGGTTTTAAGATGTGAGAATTTTGCTGAAAATACGAGAGAAATTATATTTACATTTAATAAAAACCGGCATTCCTGTAGCAATAAGCAATTTGGCTCTGACAGACAGAAAAGCCATGACAAGGAAAAGAGCACTATGAGAAGCTGGTGCATCATTTTTGTCATAGCAGTCACAGTGACCTTAGCATATATTCTTGAAAGTGGAGAAGAAATCGTGAAAAAATATCTTGGATTTTTATTGTGCATAGCGATACCGGTCATAGTAGTGCTGACGATAGGTCTCATGCTCACCGGCTGCAGTGCAGTGGAACTTGAGGAGCGCTGTTTTCCGACACTTGCGGCGGTCGATATTGTAGATGTAGATACTGACGAAATAACCGATAAAGAAGTAACTGATAACAAAGCATATGTTAGCCACAGAGATGTTTCGACAAATGAAAATAGCGGATATATAGAGTTCTACTATAACATGGACAAATCATACGAACCGGAATATGCATATGATATCAAAACAGCAGTGGACAGCTTCGAGGATCGGCTGTCACAAAAAGCCGATACCAATCATTTGAAGGTGATATTAATAGGAAAAACGCTTAGAAATGATAAAGCAGCTTATGCAAGCTTCATGGAATACTGCAAGACATCCAAAAAATTTCCGAGAAACACATATGTGTGCATAGCAGATGATATAAACGATATCTTTGATAACATGGGTGATTATTATGAGCAGAAAATGAATAAGGAGAATCATGAGGATGGGGAACCGATAATTACACTTGGCACCTTATTGGATGACTATACGAATGAAACTCATGGAGCATGGTAAAAATTTCAAAAAGGATGAATAATCTTTTCAAATAAGGCAATACTTGTTTACATGAGAAAGAAAATAATAATAACAACCATAGCAATAATATCCCTTACGGCAGCGATAGCTGCAAAAAATCATACACCTGCCGCAAACACCAATAGTATAGCGTGTACAGCCGACATGCAAAAATCCATCGCCGGCAAAATCCTGCGTTTCCACGTGCTGGCAAACAGCGACAGCGAAGCAGACCAGAATGTGAAAAAGCAGGTGCGCGATGCAGTAGGGGCTTACATAGAGCCATATCTGCTGGAGTGCGAAAATATCGAAGAAACCAGAGCCACCGTAAATGACCATATGGACGAAATAATAGCGGTATCAAAGGAGACGCTTGCAGCAAACGGTTTTACATATGGCGCATCGGCAGAGCTTACACACACCGATTTCCCGGAAAAGACGTATGGGGACTATACATTTCCTGAGGGAAATTACGAGGCGCTTGAAATAACACTGGGCGATGGAGCCGGTCATAACTGGTGGTGCGTGCTGTATCCAAACATGTGCTTTAGAGGCAGTGTGTACGAGGTGGTAGAGGACGAAGCAAAGGAAAATCTTAAGGAGGTACTCACTCCGGACGAGTATGAGAGCATATTTGACAGTGGAAAATATGAAATAAAACTAAAAATCCTTGATATTTTCAGATAAAACAGTTAGTATATTCATGCTGAAAAAATATATCAAAAGAAAATATGTGATGAGAAATTATTAAAGCGTGACTTAATTTAGATATGCAAGAGGATAAGGAGAAAGAAATGACAAAGGATGTAGTAGTATCATTAAAGGGCCTGCAGCTCGCACCGGACCAGCAGTCGGATGCGGTAGAGGTGATTGCCCCGGGAGAGTATTATATAAGAAATAACAAACACTATGTGCTTTTTGAGGAGATAATGGAGGGTGAGACCCAGACACTCAAAAATATGCTTAAATTCAATGACAATTATCTTGAGTTCACCCGCAAGGGACCTATGAGTGTACATATGATATTTGAGAAGGGAAAGAAAAACCTGACATATTATTATACACCGTTTGGAAGTATCCAGATAGGTATTGATGCCACAAGCATAGAGGTAAAGGAGACTGAGGACGAGATAAGGGCAGAGGTAAAGTATGCACTTGATGTCAACTATGAATTTGTAGGCGACTGTCACATCAATATAGCTGTGAAGAAAAAAGGCGCAGCAGTCAAAATTGCATAAAAGTCTGCCAAGCCTATAGGGTAAAAAATATATAAAGCATATATGGATAAAGCATATAAAAAACAGAGCATGTGAGGATGAAAGCCATCCCACATGCTCTGTTTATGTACATGAAAATTAAATCATGATATTATTTCTGCTTAGCCTTTTTGGCTGCCTCTTTAGCAGCTTTTCTTTCAGCCTTTGCAGCCTCCTCAGCCTTGAGCTGTTCGTTGGCCTTGCTGTAGTTTTCTGCCATTCTTGCACGGAAGCCTTTTTTCTTTTTAGGCTTCTCAAGAGGTCCTCTGATACCGCGGACAGCTGTGATGTAGATACCGCTGACAGAAGCCTTGACCTCTTTCTTTAAAGGAATCTCATCAAAGATCTGCTCGTCTGCGATAAGAGACATGACTCTTGGTCCGACCTTGGCCTTGACTACAGGCAGCTTTGAGCGGCGCATAAGCTTTGGTGTCTGCTCAATAATCTGCTGTGGGAGACCGGCATCCTTTAGCTTCATACGCTTTTTGTCAATGATTAGCATATTGACTGTCTGTGATGCAGCAGCTATCTGTTCGTCCTGTTCTTCCTTTCTTTTTTGTGCTTTTTTACCGAGGATTGTTAATACTATAAATGCTACCACAAGCACTACTGCGATAACAATAAGTACGATTAATGCTGGATTCAAAACGTATCCCTCCTAAAAATTTGCTTATTTAAATTAATTCTATCAAATATGCTAAAAAAAATCAATCTTTATTGCAAGAATAGGTAAAATCGTAGTATAATAGAACTATATTTTGGAAAAGGTCTTTAGAAGACGCAAAGGGGTATTTATTAATGAAGAAAATTGCTCTTTTGGCTGATGGCTGGAGAAGATATGTAACATATTCGTGGGTTGAGGGTATCATGGAAGGCTCTAAAGAGCTGGGACTGGATGTGTGCCTGTATTTTTACAATACCAACGGAACCTGGAGTCAGGATTCAAAGTTTAACAAAGGCGAGTATGCGCTGAACGATTTACCTGATTTAAACAGCTTCGACGGAGTGGTATTTGACTGCACCAATACGACCAACCTGGATGAGATACAGTATATGGTCAGAAAGCTTCAGTCGGTAAATGTGCCGGTAGTGAGTATCGGGTATAAGGTTGATGGGTTTTACTATGTAGGCAACGATAATAAGAGGCTGTTTCGCAAGATAATGGATCATATGTACTATGCGCATGGCTGCAAAAGCTTTGTGTTTGCAGGTGGTCCGCCGTATCATTATGAGAACAGAATGCGTTTTGAGGCCTTCAAGGAGGCTTTAAGTGATTATGGCATACCACTTACAGCTGATATGTACATGTTTGGTGATTTTGATTATCAGACAGGTGTCAGGTATATGAGTAATTGGCACGAGAGCAAAAAGCCGTTACCGGATGTCTTTTTATGTGCAAATGACAATATAGCAGCAGGACTGTGTGCGATAGCAGAGGTTCTTGGATACAAGGTACCACAGGATTTTAAGGTCACAGGCTTTGACAATCTGGATAAGGCTGCGTATTTTAACCCACAGATTACAACAGTGGATAACAACAGGGGCAATATAGGCAGAAATGCTCTTGAGATATTTAAGGCGCTTTGGAATGGCACGGGCGATGCTTCTGATAAATACCTTGATTCTGAGTTTATCCCGGCTGAGAGCTGCGGATGCCCTAATACCGGCAGAGTGGATTATCGTAATTACATAAAGAATATTATCAAAGGCTCCGTTGCAAGAGAGCAGGAGGAGGATGCAGTAATGATCCTCCAGAAAGAGCTCGAGGAGTGCAATGAATACTATGATTTGTTTGAGAGATATTCTGACTATATACAGAGCATGAAGTGTGACGGAGTGTATGTGGTCGGTGTTTCTGATCTGGCAGCTGCAAGGAACAATGCACACTTTAGGAAGCATGGCTATGATATTGACGACGAGGTTGTACTCTATGCGGATGACAAGGACAATGGAAAGCTTGAGTTTAAGAGTGTAAATGACCTTATGCAGTACATGCAGAGTGTAGATAAAAACACCTGCTATATGTATTGCTCGCTGCATTTCAGGGACGAGATAGTGGGCTATGTAATACTCAGGAATCCTGAGTTTTTGTACGACCATCCTGAGCAGTTTGATATACAGTCTGCCCTGCTCAAGAGGCTTGAGAATCTTTTTAAGCAAAAGGTACTTGAGAATACAAATAATGAGCTTAAGAATCTCTACAACCATGATGCGCTCACAGGCCTGTACAATCGTGTGGCATGCAATGAGATGGTCATTCCTATGTTTGCTGAGCTTGAAGCTCAAAATGTCGGCTGCACCATAGTATTTCTCGATGTGGATGATTTCAAGGACATAAATGATACATACGGACACCAGTACGGTGACGAGCTTTTAAAGACTGTGGCGAGGGTGCTTGATGAGCAAAAGCCTGAGGGAAGTATGGTATATAGATTCGGTGGAGATGAATTTATCGTGTTTATCCCCGGGGACAGACATGACACTGCTGAGAAGTATATAAAGCGCGTGTATGATATCATGGAGCAGCACAGCCTGTTTATCAGTCACGGCATCATATATACGAGGCCGGGCAGTGGTAAGAGCTTTGACGATTATCTAGTAAGTGCTGACACAAAGATGTATCAGCTTAAGCAGCAGCGCAAGCAGAAAAAGGATAGCAATTTCTTAAAGGGAGTGGATATTTCATCCGTTCCTATGATGGTTGACAATAATATACAAATAATGGACAGGGAAGGTCATGTGTGCAGGGTATTTGATTTTTTAAAGCTGAATAATGTAAATTCAGTCCGTCTGCGCATATGGAATGAGCCTGATAAGGTGCCGGAGTCTAAGGGGTATTGCAGTCTTACATATGTTCTCGAGATGGCTCATGTCATTAAAAAATACAAAATGCATTTTCTGCTTGATTTTCATTATTCAGATTACTGGGCAGATCCGGGACAGCAGAATAAGCCTGATGCGTGGAAGAATTTAAGCTTTGATGAGCTGAAGGAGGCAGTGCACAAGTACACATATGATGTGCTATACAGATTAAAAATCATGGATTGTGCGCCGGATATGGTTCAGATTGGTAATGAAATAAGGAGTGGTATGCTGTTTCCGGATGGTGCAGTGCCACAGTACAGGCAGCTGGCTGCGCTTGTAAATGAGGGAATCAGAGCTGTCAGGGAGCTGCTCCCGGAGACAAAGGTCATGATTCATCTGGATCAGGGAGGCAGATATAACTGTATTATGCCTTGGTTTGATTCTATGTTTAATGCGGGCATGCTGCCGATTGACGCGATTGGCCTTTCCTTTTATTCGTTCTGGCATGGTACCTTCATGGATTTGAAGGATACTATGAGCAGGCTTATAAAATTATATAATCTGCCGGTTTATATTGTGGAGACAGCTCATCCGTGGAGGCATTGCAAGGGAGATCATATCTCGAAGGAACTCATGGAGACTGCAGGTCTTGATGCAGGCAGCGCAGAGCAGAAGAAGTCTCTTGAAATAATCATGCAGATAGCAGCAGAGGTGTCAAAGGATACCGGAAAGACAGGTGTATACTACTGGGAGCCTGTCGGTGTGCCTGGTAAAGGCATGGGGACCTGGTTTGAGAATATGGGTATGTTTGACGAGCATGGCAGGGCTTTGCCGGGCTGGGATGCAATCAGGGACTTTGATCCGAAAAATCCGCCGATTAAAGAGCTTGATAAGTATATTGAATCACTTTATGAGTATGAAGAAACACCGGAGGTGGAGGATTTCATGAAGCTTCTTATGATTCATGGAAATCTAATCTCAAATCCTGAATTTAAGGATGGATTTAATAATTGGCAGATTGAGACAAGCCTCGAAGAAGGACAGTATACACTGGGTAAGGATGGAGTGTTTATCTCTTCAGATGCCAATTTTGACTATTCGATAAGCCAGACGGTGGATATTGAATATACCGGTGAGTATATAGCAGCGGTTGACTATAGAGGAACCAATACAACAGGTGTCGAGGTCGAGCTGTTTATGGATGTGGAGGATGAAAGCGGCGTTCATACATATACAAGCGATGTTTTCCCGGATGATATCAGGTTTGTGACACATCTGCTTAAGCCGGTAAGGCTGCAAAAGAATGCCAGGGTGACAGTAGGGCTTAGGATGCATACTCCTCCGGTGTTTGCAAAGATAAAGAAATTTTTACTCGTTGTAATTTAACCTGATATGTGATATTGTAGATAGGTATAGTGTTTTGAGGATGCGTTTTTTGTCGTAGCAGGGCATTATACATATAAATAACATGACTTACAGATTTCAGGAGGATTCCAATGAGTGAGAAGAAGAATACAGGTAAGAAGGCAATCATAGCAGTGATTGTGATTGCACTTATCGTGGTAATTATTGCGCTTGTTGCTGTAATAAGCGGCAAGAGCAAAAAGGGTGGCTCAAAGAGCGCAACAGAGGCAGGCACCGAGGCCGGCAGCGAGACGATGCGAAGCGGACAGTTTGACATAGACTACGCAAAGCAGGTTACAAAGCTTGCAGACTATTCAGGTATTGCAATTACTGTCTCAAACGATTATGAGATAAACGATACAGCAAAGCAGAAATATCTGACCAATGTGCTTCAGTCATATGGTGCAGATGCGTACAAGCAGGTTACAGATCGTGATACAGTTGCAGATGGCGATTATGTCAAGGTTGATTACACAGGATATAAGGATGGCAAAGCATTTGATGGTGGCTCAGCTACAGATGTGATGCTTGATGTGACAAATAACAGCCAGGTCGGCGGTTCATCCTTTATTGATGGATTTACAAAGCCTATAATCGGAGCCAAGGTGGGTGACAAGGTTAAGGGTGACGTGACATTTCCTGAGGATTATGGCAATGACGACTTAAACGGACAGACAGTTACATTTGAGTATACAGTAAAGGGCATTTACTCAGCAGATCCTGTTGCACTTGCTGATATGACTGACGAGCAGGTCAACACAGTGTTTGGAAAGGCCGGAGTGACAACAAATGCCCAGCTTACCACACAGATTGAGAAGGATTTGAAGCAGCAGCTCTACAGCGCTGAGGTGGACAAGATAAAGAGCTACATGATTGACAACAGCACAGTCGAGATTCCTGATGAGTATCTACAGGCCAGACTCAATGAGTATATTGCTTCATTTACCAAAGAAAATGTCAAGGATGGACAGACACTTAAGAAATATTTAAAGTCCAACTACAACATGACAGTGGATCAGGCCACAGAAAAGTGGAAGGAGAATCTGACAGACCAGATAAAGACAGAGTTCATCTTTGGGCTTATAGCTGAGAAGGAAAATATCAAGATGGATGATGATGCCTTCAACAGCTATGTGGATTACATCGTATCAGCCAGCAATGGTCAGTTCAGCAAGGCTTCTGAGGTATACAAGTATTTTGGAAGCGGACACAAGGATGAGGGAAAGACATACCTTAAGAACCAGTACCTTGTAAACAAGGCTATTGATACAGTCACAGAGAAAGCAAATGTGACATTTGAGGATGGCAGTGCGGCGCCGGATACTTCAAGTGGCAGCGCGGATGCCGAATAATAACGATAAATATGCTGTCTGTGGTGATGCGCAGGCAGCTTAAATGGAGGATTAGATAATGGAACTTACAAACATACGCGAGATTTTCCGCAACAAGGACAAATTCGCTGACAAAGAGGTGACTATCGGAGGATGGGTCAGAAGCAATCGTAATTCAAAGAACTTTGGATTTATCGTGGTAAACGACGGTACATTTTTTGAGCCAATCCAGGTTGTATACGGAAATGGCTTAGACAACTATGATGAGGTTGGCAAGATCAATGTCGGAGCTGCAATTATCGTAAGAGGTACACTTGTGCTTACTCCGGATGCAAAGCAGCCATTTGAGATTCAGGCAGCAGAGGTGACTGTTGAGGGTGCATCCACACCGGATTATCCTTTGCAGAAGAAGAGACATACATTTGAGTATCTTCGTAAAATCTCACACTTAAGACCTCGTACCAATACTTTTGAGGCAGTTTTCAGAGTGCGCTCACTCTGCGCATATGCTATTCACAAATTCTTCCAGGAGAGGGATTTTGTGTACGTGCACACACCGCTTATCACAGGAAGTGACTGTGAGGGTGCAGGAGAGATGTTTCAGGTGACCACACTTGATTTGAACAATCTCCCTATGACAGAGGATGGAAAGGTGGATTTCTCAAAGGATTTCTTTAATAAGCCTACCAACCTTACTGTTTCAGGACAGTTAAACGGCGAGACATATGCTATGGCATTCAAGAATATCTACACCTTCGGACCTACCTTCCGTGCGGAGAATTCAAACACCACACGTCATGCGGCAGAGTTCTGGATGATTGAGCCTGAGATTGCTTTTGCAGACCTTGAGGATGATATGATGCTTGCAGAGAGCATGCTCAAGTATGTTATCAACTATGTGCTTGAAAATGCACCTGAGGAGATGGCATTTTTCAACAATTTCGTGGACAAGGGGCTGCTTGACAGATTAAGAAATGTTGTTGAAAATGATTTTGCCCGTGTGACATACACAGAGGCTATCGACATCCTTTCAAAGCACAATGACAAGTTTGATTACAAGGTATCATGGGGCTGTGATTTACAGACAGAGCATGAGAGATACCTTACAGAGCAGATTTACAAGCGCCCTGTATTTGTCACAGATTATCCGAAGGAGATAAAGGCCTTTTACATGAAGCTGAATGACGACGGAAAGACCGTTGCAGCAGTTGACTGTCTCGTGCCGGGAATCGGAGAAATCATCGGTGGAAGCCAGAGAGAGGATGACTATGACAAGCTTCTTGCCAGAATAAATGAGCTTGGACTTTCAGAGGATGACTACAAGTTCTACCTTGACTTAAGAAAATACGGCTCTGCAAGACACGCAGGCTTTGGATTGGGCTTTGAGAGATGCGTAATGTATCTTACCGGCATGGGCAATATCCGTGACGTTATCCCATTCCCTAGAACAGTTAATAACTGTGAGCTGTAATCACGAATGAATTTCATACATGAATAATTACCGCCCTTTGCACATATATATGATGTGTGGAGGGCGTTTTTATGTGGAGAAAAATCAAAGGTCCTGTGATAACAATATGTATTATGCATCTTACGGCGCTTTTGTGCCTTATCATACTTTCTATAGTACAGTGCTTTGTCGACATGGCGGAGTGGATAAAGTTTGCACTTGCCATGGCGGTCAATATAGTGGTGGGGTTTGTGTGCGGATTTTTGCTCAAATGCTGCTTTCACCGCAGACGTTTTATCAGGGTGACGGTCGTAGCATACTGGATAACGTATGTGATAGCAACAGTGGTCATAGATATAGGTGAATCAAAAAATATATTCGAGCTTTTGATAATACTCCTTCTGGTAATGTTTTCAGCGCTTGTTTTTCGCTAAAAAAGGACTTTTCATATTGATAATGCTGTGATATAATGTTGAAAGCAAATATGATGTGTCAATGAGACATCGTTAAATGAAAAGGAGATAAAAATGAAACACGTAAAGACATTAAATACAAGAAAATTACAGAACACTGTTAAAAAGGGCGGATGTGGCGAGTGCCAGACATCATGCCAGTCAGCTTGCAAGACATCTTGTACAGTTGGAAACCAGACTTGTGAGCAGTACAAATAGTCATAGGTGAAGCGGATTTAAAGAGTGTGCGCTGATAGGTGCACACTCTTTTCGCAGTGTAATTTTAAAATGTGTATAGAAAGAGAGGAATATTGTAGTGGTTCATCAGTACAAGAACAACGGCTATAATATTGTCTTAGATGTCAACAGTGGCGCAATCCATGTGGTGGATGATGTCACATATGACGTTATTGAGCTGTTTGAGGACAACTCAGCTAAGGAGATTATTGAAAAGCTTGTGGACAGGTATCCACAGACGGAGATAGAAGAAGCAATACAGGAAGTAAATGAGCTTAAGGATAATGAAGAGCTCTTCACAGAAGATACATACAAAGAACGTATCATAGATTTCAAGAAGCGCCAGACAGTTGTAAAGGCACTTTGCCTTCACATAGCGCACGACTGCAACCTTGCCTGCAGATATTGTTTTGCAGAGGAGGGCGAGTATCACGGCAGACGAGCTCTCATGAGCTACGAGACAGGAAAACAGGCACTTGATTTCCTGATTGCCAATTCAGGCAGTAGAAGAAACTTAGAGGTAGACTTCTTTGGAGGAGAGCCTCTCATGAACTGGGATGTGGTGAAGCAGCTTGTGGCATATGGAAGAGAGCAGGAGAAGCTTCATGACAAGCATTTCAGGTTCACACTCACCACAAACGGTGTGCTCTTAAATGACGAGATTATGGAGTTCGCCAACAAAGAGATGGATAATGTAGTTCTTAGTATAGACGGACGCAAGGAGGTTCATGACCGTATGAGACCTTTCAGAAAGGGTGCCGGCAGTTATGACCTTATTGTTCCGAAATTCCAGAAGTTTGCAGAGAGCAGACATCAGGACAAGTACTATGTGAGAGGTACATACACACATTTCAATACTGATTTTTCAAAGGATGTGCTTCATCTGGCTGATTTAGGCTTCAAACAGATTTCGGTTGAGCCTGTGGTGGCACAGCCTACAGATGAGTATGCACTTAAGGAATCTGATTTACCTGTGCTCTTTGATGAGTACGACAGACTTGCAGCAGAGATGGTAAAGAGAAACAAGGCAGGAAACGGCTTCAATTTCTTCCATTTTATGATAGATTTAGAGGGAGGACCTTGTGTATATAAGCGTCTTTCCGGTTGTGGCTCAGGAACTGAGTACCTGGCAGTGACTCCATGGGGAGATTTATATCCATGCCACCAGTTTGTGGGCAATGAGGACTTCCTTATGGGTAATGTCTGGGATGGCATCAAGGCCACTGACATCCAGGATGAGTTTAAGTGCTGTAATGTTTATGCCAAGGAAAAATGTCGCAACTGTTTTGCCAGATTCTATTGCAGCGGTGGCTGTGCCGCCAACTCATACAACTTCCACGGCACAATCACTGATGCCTATGATTTAGGCTGCGAGCTGCAGAAGAAGCGTATAGAGTGCGCTATCATGATTAAGGCAGCAGAGGCTGATATGGCAGATGATGCACAATAATTTGAATTTGTCACGGGAAACGGATAGCGGTATTTGTGACCCGTGTGCGAATATATTTGCCATCTGTATACCTATATGGATGGTAGCAAAATGACAGGAAGGTATAAGAAAATGAAAAAAGGAAAGAGTTGGGTGATTATCCTTGTGGCAGTCATTTGTATCGGCTTGCTGGGCTGGTATTCCACTGCAGTAATCACCGACACAAAGCAAAAGCAGGAGGCAACTGCTAATGGTGAGAGCACCAAGGATAAGGATTATCAGAATATCAAGCTTGGTCTCGACCTCTCAGGTGGTGTTTCAATCACCTACCATATCAAGGACAAGAATCCTTCAGACAAGGATGTAAATGATACTATCGCAAAGCTCGAGGAGCGTGCAGAGAGCTACACAACAGAGTACTCTGTATACAAGAGCGGGGATGACCGTATCACTGTAGAGATTCCGGGTGTTGACGACCCTAACAAGGTACTCGAGGATCTTGGAAGTCCGGGATCACTGTACTTCATCGCCCAGTATGACAGTGACGGAAATGCCAACTATACACAGGACACATCGGTTGAGGGCGGCTACAAGCTCAACTATGATATTGACACCTTAAAGGCCAATGGTTCAGTCATCCTCGATGGTAACGATGTAAAGGATGCAAGCGCCCAGTATGACCAGTCATCATCTACATCAACCAAGGAGCCTGTTGTTTCATTAAAGCTCAAGGATAAGGCTATTGACACATGGGCAGATGCCACAAAGAAGGCAAAGGATGCAGGACAGTCAATCGGTATATACTATGATGATCATTTCATCAGCGTTCCTACAGTAAGCGCCGTTATCTCAGATGGTAACTGTGTAATCAACGGAATGAAGGATTACGACGAGGCAACAAGCCTTGCAACATTTATCCGTGTCGGAGCCATCAACCTCCAGCTCGAGGAGTTAGAGTCAAATGTTGTTGGCGCACAGCTCGGTGGAACAGCGCTCACAAATGCAGTAAAGGCTGCAATTATCGGAATTATCTTAATCATGATATTCATGATTGTGCTCTATGGTATACTCGGTGTGGTTGCATCTATCGGACTTGCACTCTACTCAATGCTTACAGTACTGTTTATTTACTGGTTTGAGATTACACTTACACTGCCGGGTATCGCGGGTATCATCCTTGGTATCGGTATGGCAGTAGATGCAAACGTTATCGTATTTGCCCGTATCCGTGAGGAAATCGCAGGTGGCAAATCAGTGCTTGCTGCAGTAAATGAGGGCTACAAGAAGGCTCTTTCAGCCATCCTCGATGGACAGGTTACAACCTTTATCGCAGCACTTGTGCTTATGGTGCTCGGTTCAGGTACAGTAAAGGGCTTTGCATACACACTTATGATTTCAATTATTCTGTCACTGTTTACAGCTCTTTTTATTGCAAAATACCTTACAAGAGCATTTTACGGTGTCGGTGTCAGAGCTGAGAAGTTCTACGGCAAGGCAAAGAAGAGAAAGGTTATCAGATTTGTACAGAACAGAGTTAAATACTTTGTTATCTCAGGTGTAGTTATACTTGCAGGTATCGGCGGTATGATTTATTTCGGTGCTACAAGCGGCAATGCATTAAACTACAGCCTTGAGTTCGTAGGTGGTACATCAACCACAGCAGACTTTGGCAAGGATTATACAGCCGCAGAGGTTGAGAAGGACATCGTGCCTTCAGTATCAAAGCTCCTTGGCAATAGTGCAGTGCAGGTTACTACAGTCCAGGGCAGCCATGATGTCACATTAAAGACACGTACACTTTCACTCGATGAGAGACAGGATCTCGCAGCTCTTCTTGAGAAGGATTTCAATGTTGATGCATCAACTATAGAGACTCAGAGTATCAGCTCAACAATCAGTGGAGAGATGAGAACAAACGCTGTAAAGGCAGTTATTATTTCATGTATTTTCATGCTGTTATATATCTGGTTCAGATTCAAGGACATCAGATTTGCTTCAAGTGCTATCCTTGCGCTGGTACATGATGTGCTTGTTGTAGTCACAGCATATGCACTTATCAGAATCTCAGTCGGCAGTACGTTTATCGCATGTATACTTACAATCGTAGGTTACTCAGTCAACGATACAATCGTTATCTTTGACCGTATCCGTGAGAACCTTCACGGTATCAAGAAGTACTCAGCAGATGAGCTTGCTGATATAGCAAACGAGTCCCTTACACAGACACTTTCACGAAGCATCAATACTTCGCTTACTACATTTGTTATGGTATTGTTACTCTTTATCTTTGGTCATACATCAATCAGAGAGTTCTCATTACCACTCATGGTAGGTGTGCTTTGCGGAACATATTCTTCAATCTGCATCGCTACAGAGCTGTGGTATGTTATGAAGCTTTATCTGGGCAAGAGCGCCATCAAAAAGCAGGCGGCTGCACCGGCTAAGGTTTCTAAAAAAGCTAAGAATTAATAATTAATTTATGGCCCGGCCTTTAAAGGCTGGGCTATTGTTTTTTGTGGACTTATTAATATATGCAGATATGTTTATATATTTATAAATTTATGTGCGGAGTAATAGAATGGAGCATTATTTATATGAAAATTTTTCTGATTTATCTGCTTCTTATGAATATAGCAGGCTTTGCTGCGATGGGAATTGACAAGTGTAAGGCCAAGGCACACGCATGGCGCATCCCGGAGAAGACATTATTTGGGCTCAGCCTGCTGGGCGGAAGCGCCGGTACCTGGGCTGGGATGTATGCCTTCAGGCACAAGACAAAGCATTGGTATTTTGTAAAGGGGATGCCGCTTATTTTCTTTATCCATGTGGTTATTGCATGTGTTATCTACAGGAATTTCTATTAGAAATTTAATTATACAAGGTAACAAAATACTTAATGTAGGTAAAAAGTAACAAAAAAATGTAGCATATAAGTACATAATTGTGTATAATAGATAACAGGGACAAAACCACTACACAACTATCAAGGAGGGCAAAATAATGTGGGCATATGAAAGTGTATTTTATCAGATTTATCCGTTAGGCTTCTGTGGGGCACCATTTGAGAATGATGGTGTTTTGGAGCACAGAATTTTGAAAGTGAATGACTGGATACCTCATATCAAAAAGCTTGGGGCAGATGCAATCTATTTTTCACCGGTGTTTGAATCTGATACACACGGATATAATACAAGGGATTATACAAAAATAGACACAAGGCTTGGCACAAACGAGGACTTCGCACAGGTTTGTGACAATCTGCACAAGGACGGCATAAAGGTAGTGCTGGATGGTGTGTTCAATCATGTGGGAAGAGGCTTCTGGGCATTTCAGGATGTGCTTAAAAACAGAGAAAGCTCACCATATGTAAACTGGTTTGACCGTATAGCGTTCGATGGCAATTCAAACTATAATGATGGATTGTGGTACGAGGGCTGGGAAGGAAACTATGATCTGGTCAAGCTTAATCTGAGAAATGAGGATGTAATCCAGCATATCTTTTCAGCGATAAAGGGCTGGGTAGACGAGTTTGATATAGACGGGCTGAGACTTGATGTGGCATACTGCCTCGACCATGATTTCATCAGAAGACTAAGGGAGTTCTGCGACTCACTAAAGCCGGATTTCTTCCTGGTGGGAGAGACACTGCATGGTGACTACAACCAGATTATGAATGATGCAATGCTTCACTCGGTAACGAACTATGAGTGCTATAAGGGTCTGTACTCGAGCTTTAATTCCATGAATATGTTTGAGATAAATCATTCGCTTCTCAGACAGTTCGGACCGGAGCAGTGGACTCTCTACAAGGGTAAGCACCTGCTGTCATTTGTGGACAATCATGATGTGACAAGAGTGGCAAGCATACTGACCAATGAAAAGCATCTGCCACTAATCTATGCAATTGCATTTGGTATGCCGGGCATCCCTTGTGTGTACTATGGCAGTGAGTGGGGAGAGAAGGCAAAAAAAGAAGACGGTGACCCGGCTCTGAGGGCATGCTTTGAAGCGCCACAGTACAATGAGCTGACTGAATGGATTTCAAAGCTCGCAGAGGCAAAGAAGCAGTCAAAGGCACTCTGCTACGGTAATTTCTATTCGGTTGTGCTCACAAACGGCCAGTGCGTTTTCGGTCGTGAATGTGATGGCGAAAAGGTATTCGTGTGCATCAATGCCGCAGACCAGTCGTTTTTCGCGGGCTTTGATATGGGAAAGGGTGATGCCACAGACCTGATTACAGGTGAGCAGGTTACATTAAACGGTGGCCTTGAGCTGCCACCTTACAGTGCATACTTTTTGAGATAACATTTGTATGGACAATAAAAGAAATAATAGAAGAAAAAATGAAAGAAAAGAGCTCATATGTGCTGCCACAGCCGTAGTGGTACTTTACACAGCTATGGAGTCGATAGGCATCACATGCCCCATTAAGTTTATCACCGGAATATCATGTGCAGGCTGTGGCATGTCGAGGGCATGGATGGCATTTTTACACCTTGATATAGCAAAGGCGTTTGCATACCATCCGCTTTTTTGGCTTGTGCCTATTGCGGTAATAGTTCTTTTGTGTAAATCTAAAATAAATATTAAAATTTATAAAATAATTATATTTACAATCATTATTATGTTTGCTATAGTTTATATGTGCAGATTGATATGGTCAGGCGATGATGTCGTGGTCTTTGAGCCGGAAAACAATATCCTGTTTCGTATCATCCGTATAATAAATAGCAAATAAAAAAGGAGAAAGAAGATGTTTTGCGAGAAATGTGGAAAAGAAATTCCTGATTCAACAAAATTCTGTCCATACTGTGGAGCACCTGTTTCCAAGGCACAGGATTTTGTCAACAAAGCAGGAGAGGCCTTCAATGCAGCAGAGCAGGAGCTTGGAAGTGCATTTGATGAGGTAAAGCAGTCCTTCACAGGAAATAGTGCAAACCAGCAGAATGCAGGTGGACAGTACAATGGAGGCTACCAGAACAACGGAGCCGGACAGTACAACGCAGGCTACCAGAATAACGGAGCCGGACAGTACAACGCAGGCTACCAGAACAACGGAGCCGGACAGTACAATACAGGCTACCAGAACAATGGTGGTCAGACTCCTCCACCATACAGGGGAGAGAAGTTAAAGGACGACAGAGGTCTTGCCTCATACATCATCCTGTCTATTATTACATGTGGTATTTATGGATATTATTTCATCTACAAGATGGCTCATGATGTCAATATAGCATGTGATGGAGATGGCGAGAATACATCAGGTCTCGTAGCATTTATCCTGCTTTCAATGATTACATGCGGTATTTATGCATGGTACTGGTACTATAAGCTGGGCAACAGACTGGCAAATAATGCAGGCAGATACGGACTTGGCATTCAGGAGAATGGAACCACTGTTTTGATGTGGTGCATATTTGGTACACTTATCTGTGGAATCGGACCATTCATCGCTATGCATATCCTTATCAAGAACTCAAATATGATCTGCAATGCTTACAACAGGACACATGGACTTATGTAATTTGAGTTTTGATTTTAATTAAATTAAATAATTTGATTATATTATTTCTAAGGCGGGAGGCAGTTTGCATTAAGCAGACTGTCTCCTTAAATTTTGTATATTAAATTAAACGGTAAATATTATTGAAAAAGGTCATTCAGACATTGACAAAAATTTGTCAAAGTGTTACTATTTTTTTATAAATTACGACAGAAATGTCGGCTATACATAGGTTTTTTAAGGAGGATTTATACAATGAGCGAGTTCAAAAATTTAACACTTGACGTAGCAGAGCAGATTGCAGTACTTGCAATTTCAAGACCGGCTGCTCTTAATGCATTAAACAGTGAGACTCTTGATGAGTTAAATGTAGCATTAACAGAGATAGAGGCAAGAGACGATGTTAAGGTGCTTATCCTTACAGGTGGTCCTGACAAGAAGGGCAACGAGTTCAAGTCATTCGTAGCAGGAGCAGACATCTCAGAGATGGTTAATTTCACAGCACCACAGGCAAGAGCATTCGGAATCAAGGCTTCAGAGCCATTCTTCAAGCTCATGAATATGCGTCAGGTAACAATCGCAGCTGTCAATGGATTTGCACTCGGTGGAGGATGCGAGATTTCTATGGCATGTGATATCAGAATCGCTTCTGAGAACGCAATTTTCGGACAGCCTGAGACAGGACTTGGAATCATCCCTGGCTTTGGCGGTACACAGAGACTTGCTCGTTTAGTAGGAATGGGACGTGCTAAGGAAATGATCTTCACATGCGACAATGTAGACGCTGCAGAAGCATACCGCATCGGTCTCGTTAATAAGGTAGTAGCAAAAGAGGAGCTTATGCCAACAGCTAAGGCTATGGCTGCAAAGATCATCTCTAAGGGAAGCTACGCAATCGCAGTTGCAAAGGCTGCTATCAACAACGGATATGATATGGATATCAAGAACGCTGTTGAGATGGAAGCAAACCTCTTCGGTGTTGTAAATGATACAAACGACAAGAAAGAGGGAATGGGAGCATTCCTTGAGAAGAGAGCTGCAAACCTCACAGATTTCTAAATTATGATATACAGACGCTGTCTGGACGTGGGGCTGACATCATGATATCAGGCTGTGTGCAGCAGTGTAAATATGTAAGGTTTAAGGTATAAAAGCCGGTGCGTTTTAGCACCGGTTTTTTTCTGCTTGTGCGCCTAGCGGCGCACGTTTCTAACGGGTTAAAGTC
>UMHB01025315.1_pt1 | contig 85484 bp, 108 predicted proteins | sample 1965441 | NCBI WGS metagenome assembly UMHB01 (sample SAMEA4836089, study PRJEB28245) | human gut metagenome | biome: gut microbiome; material: fecal sample | place: Denmark | collected 2008 | reverse complement strand
TCTTGAATGCACATAATTCTGAGTCTCCGCATAGTTTACATTCCTTAGTTGATAAATCATACCCAATACCAAAGCAAGGGTCTCCATTAGTCCCCAGAGTACTTAAATCTATGGGAGTAAGAATATCTTGCTTCGATAAGTCAGGAAGTTGTTTCTTTTTCTTAGCCATTATATATCCTTTTTACGTTTATAATAAATAAATGTATATCTCACTGTTATCCTCTATAGGAACATAGGAATAACCCATGTTATTAATAAATAGTTCCCTGAGTTTATATAATTCTTGGTATGAATTTCTATCATGACTCTCTTGACATACTTTGACTACCATACCATTACTCCAGTACAGATAGAAATAATGAGTAAAGCATTCGGGAGTATTTTGAGAAGTTTCCAAGCTTGATATCCATATCAAATCTCTACAGTTGAATACATGTTTAGGGTTGGGTACCTCCCCAACAATGAGAGACTTAAACCATTCTTTAATCTTCTTCATCATAAGTGTAATTAATGTGTTTACAATTAGGACAGACCCATTCTTTGAAATGCCATCCTTTGATTTCCAAATCCTCTTTATGAAAACGTTTCTTACATGAATGGCATTGATAACCATCCTTGGAAAGTATGAAGTCTAAAGCGAGTATTATTATCATAATAACAACCGCTGTAATTAAAATATATTTCTCCATCACTGAAAGCCTTTGATTTTCTTTTTAGTATTATTGGGTTTTCCTTAAGAGTACCCAGCAATAAATACCGGATGCAGAGATTTGGATTATCTTCCAACCTTCTGATAAAAGAGTAGTTAGTTTAGTATCATCCTCATCTCTGATACATATTAGTTTATCATTATTCATAATGCCTATATGCTTATTAATTGTAATCTTCTTTTCCTCCTACGGAGAAAAAGTAAATACTCATAGTACTTACAAGTCTACTTAAGTAAGGCCTCATATTTATTCAATATCCTATTTATACAGGTTCTATTGACTTTAAAACGTTTCCCAATTCTACTAGATGACCATCCTAAAGATTTTAATCTTATAACCCTTCTATGAGCCCTTATAGAAACTTTACGATAATCACGTTTATCTAATCTCATCTGAGACATATTCTCAGCTTGTGTACCCCAATATAAATTATCTACATGATTATTTAATGGGTTATTATCTTTGTGACATACACAAGGTTTATTCTCTGGGTTAGGTATATAAGCTAAAGCTACTAACCTATGTACCTTAGCTAATCTCCTAATACCTAATTTTGGATTTCTTAAAGTAACGTATGGCCTTCCGTCATGTTTGGTATATTTAGTTTTTAACAAATGATAATCCTTTAGATAACCGTGTCGATTATTCTTTCGGGAATATACTTTACCATCAACAGTTACATAGTAACCTGGGAAATCTGATATATTATCTTTCATAACTTATGTTTAGGACGTTTTACTAAAATTACTTTTAATTTCTCTACTTGATAATACCTTTTTCTAGCTCTAGCATGTCTAGATAAGTAATTACCTGGATACATTAAATCATCTACATAAGCTTTCTTTTTAGAAGAGTCGGTTCGAACTAATCTACCTAAGAATTGGATAGTTTTCTCGTTAGATAACATACTTGCTGCATTAAGTAAATACCTAAGCTTAGGAAAGTTTTTACCTCGAGCAATGATTGTAGTTGATACCAGGATATCTATTTTGCCTTCCCTAAAATCCTTCATTATTTGTTGTCTTAACTTAGAAGGAGTATTAACATGCACATAGGCAATATTATAGGCATCGCCCAGTTTCTTTTTAAAGAACTTATATAGATTTTCACAATGTGCAATATGCTTGCATACTACGAGAGCAGGGTATCTGCCTTGATTAAGGTTCCATAGTAATCTATTATAAGCCATTAACCAAGCTGTATAACAATTGGTGATTGAATCATCGTATATTTCCTTATAGGAAATACAATCAGATTCCCAATTACCATACCAGGGTTTACCAGGTACCATCTTTACAACGGTTTTTGTTGAGTAACCCTTTTTGATAGAATCCTTAAGTTTAAACTCGGCAATCACTTTACCAAAGAAACATTCAAGGTTCATATTCTTAACCCTATCCTTAGCAAGCTTACTCATATAAATCGTACCAGATAATCCTATACGAATTCTGGTATTAAATAACCGAGTGATTACATTCTGATATTGCTTACTACCTCCTTGGTCAGCCTCATCTATAAGTACCATATCTATTTGAGATAATTCCTTTTGATAGAATCTCATATTTCTCGAAATAGATTGAACCATACCTATAGTAAAGTTACTCCAGTTTAAAACCTTGCCTTGAACAAAAGTGATATCTTCTCCGGGAAGATATTGCTTAAATTCTTCTCTAGCTTGATTTAACCAATCCGAATCATTAGTTATTAGCAAAGTCTTTAACTGCTTCTTATAGGATAAATATAAAGACGACATGATAAGTGTTTTACCTGCATTAACAGTGTAATCTAATACGCCAATATGAAAAGGTGTATTCCCTATCTTATTATTGATAACTGCCTTAACAGCTTTCTCTTGCTCTGGTCTTAATTTATATTTGCCTATATTCGTAACTACTTTACTGACTTTAGGTAAAGGTTGTCTCATATCTACAACTTTAGGTTTAATCCCCATCTCAATACACATATCGTATACTTTGGGAAGTAAACCTATTTTAAATTGCCCAGTCTTGGTGATGTAATGAATCTTACCGTCCCAATTCTGCATACCTCTTTGCCTTGTACGTAAGTAGAAAGCATTTGGATGTCGAATAGCGAACTCATTATAAAGTTTTTGTGCGAACTTAAGAGGTAAGTCGAGTTCGCACATATTTCCATTCTGTATGATTATCCTACTCATTTGATAATTACCGTTACACCCTTAGTGGCTTTATCCATGCCCATTGCTTCCTTAAGAAGTTTGATATGATGTTCCTCATCGGCAATCAATTTCTCAAGGAAATAATTCACATCATCGTAATCTGGGCGTTCTTCGTATTGAGCAATTGCTCTTTGAATTTTCTTGTAGTGACCAATAGTTTCTATCTCGGAATTCAAAGCAATCTTTAAAGCTTGTTCCCAAGTAGAACCAATCTCAATCGTAGGATTAATATTCATGGTAGAGTAATCCTCATAGGGATCTGCCTTTTGTAAAAAGTCCGATATCTTATCAAGGTGTCTCATCTCTACCAAACCAATACCCAACATCAATTCTGATATTTCTTCAAATCTAGAAGACTGTTGGGTATACATAATAATTGCACTTAGTTCTGAGAACTTGGCATTCTTCCAAATCGCATAGAACATATTAATTATCTCATCAGGCCATGGTTCGATATCCTTAAAATCTGGATAATCCACGGATTGGTCTGAATACTTGAGGACATCTATAAAAGCATTAGCTGCATCCTCTACTCTGTTTCCGAAAAATTGTAAACCTTTCATATCATTTTCTTATTTTATCCCAAAGGGAACCTTCAACTTCTGGTTCACCTTCAAGTAGTTGTTTATTCTTATATTTATATAAATACTTATTGTATCTTTCAATTGCTTTATCCGTATACATTTGTGCAATATCCGGTAACCCATTGCACCATGCAAGAGATTCAAACTGAGCATCGATGAAGGTCTTATAATTCCAGCCCTCCTCTTTTAGGAATTCACCTACCTTTGCAAAGTGTACATACTTCTCGGGTTGATTTTCATAAGACTCATATATACCAGTTGCCTTAGCAATCTTACCTATGAAATAATCATGTATCTCTTTAGTAAGTTCTAAATCTGAATGTTGTAATTCTATCTCAGCATCTATCTGATTAGTAATGTTCTCCTGCATGGATAATAACCTTTGCATAACATTACGATAATCAGTCATCCTCTTTAGTCCAGTCTCTATATACTTGATAAAACCTTCCCTGGTATCAAATTTGAAATCTTCACAGAAGTTATTACATACTTCTGCAAGCTTTTTACAATTTGCCCATTCTCGAGAATTACTTTCGTTTATTTTACGAACCCCTCTATGCTTTAACTTTATACGAGTTGCATATAAAATATCAGCAACAAGGGCAGCATCCCCCTTAGATGCTAGTAAAATGTTATTAACTCTCTTAGTATTCTTATTGTTAGAAACTAAGACTGCTCTATGATTTATTGCCTCCTTTCGAGCAATAACAAAAAAAGCCTCAACTGGGAAATTATCTACCTCTAAGGTATTTAATATTTCCTCAAACTGAGACTTAGTTATATGGATAGATGGGGAACGTTTAGTATTCATAATCCTGAGGTTTATTAAGTACTCTATTAATGGTATTTGGGTGTAATAACAAGATACGACTTAAACTTCGTTTATTATAACCTAACCGATGTAAATACATGATACAAGTATGAACTTCTTTAGTAACTACCGACCGAGGGGATTTAGAACCTCTTTTACCATATAGATTATTCTCTTTACCATACCGAGGCTTGGGTAAAAAGAAATTCCCATTACGTATACAATCAGAAGTATTCATCTTAGGAGTACCCCATCTTAAATTAGATAATTTATTATTTAAGGGATTATCATCTAAATGTCTAACTATGTTATACTCATTGGGTTTGGGGTTTATAATCCAAGCTAAAGCTAATAATCTATGTAATGGCCAATTTTTTCCTCGAATGGTAAGTCTTAACCTACCTTTATTAATCTTAGGTATTATTTCATACCAAACACCCCGTTCTTTCAAAAATACTCTACCAGAACGAGTAATTAAAGAATCTTGAATACCCGGGATGGGTTTGACAGCTTTAGGTATATTTGATAGGGATACCTTAATTCGATTTTTTATATTCATGTTATTAATATATTATTTTATAATATAATAGGAACTCATTACTCCAAAGAGTTTCTGATTTGAATCAGTTCTTGATAACTTTGATACCTTGTTTGATATACTAGCTTAAGTGTTTGTTTCTTTCCCAAATCATTTACATCAAAACCCTCTGGAAGAAATACTACCTTGACTTTTTTATAAGCTACTAATTTAAGTGCGAGATTAACAGCATAAGACCTGGCATCGGGGTCTAAAAGGATAATATATCTTTGGCATTGGGATTTAAGTAGTTCATTGACTTGGTACTGGCTAATAGCTTTACCCATTGTGGCAATTCCTCTATCCCCCATTGTGAGAGCATTAAGTGCTCCCTCGCAAATGAATACCGACCTGTACATCTCCAACGCATCATGATTAAAGATGATAAATTGTTTTCCCAAACCGGTGATGTCTTTGTCTGGGTTATTATATCTGGGCCCTTTGCCGATAACATTTCGAGCATTGTAATACCTAAGTTGTCCTCGATAATAAAACGGGATGATAAGGTACCCATATGTTGAGCCGCTTGTTCCATAGCCGATACCGTATCTTGAAAACTTCTCGAGGCTAAATCCGCGTTTCTTGATATATCCCCGAATGCTTTTTGCAAGTTGGCTATCCCCGAGCGAAATGTTTCTAAATCCCTCAGGGAGATATACTGGCTTACTTTCGGCAAGTTCGATTTTCTCTTCCTTAAACTGTAGTTCATCAAATTGGCCATTGTTCAAAAAATTAATTAGTTCATGGTACTCAGTAAATCCTTCTATATCCATTATTAGTTGAGCAGGAGAAGGATGGGCATTACATCTAAAACAGTTAGTTCTGTACATAGAAAGGTTAACTCCCAACTTATGTTCTCTCCCACAATAGGGGCAAGTTGGTATACGTAACCATCCATGCCTATAATCATAACCCCCTAATCGTTTAACGAAGTAAGTTCTTAGTCTAGATTTAAACTGGTTTGTTATTTTCATATCTTTTCTTCCCGCATATATTACAGTAATACTCTACATGACGTTTCTCATAATACTGGGCTTTCCTTCTCCCGCCTTTCTTAGAAAAAATTGCCCTACGAGGTCTCTGTTTAAACTCAGTCCAATGAACTGCTACCCATTCATGATAACCCAACTTACATCTAAATGTCTCCAGTAGTTCTTTCCCTTTTCTTAGAATCCGCATCCGGGTTAGTATTCTTTTTAAATTGTTCATCCAACTTACTACCATATACTTCATCATATTGTTTACGTTGTTCCCTTGTAAATTCCGTACATCTTTGCCTTTCGACATCGCATTTGAATAATGCTCTACCGGAAGGAAGACCATCCCTTTGTACTACTATCTCAGCTCGAAGAATATTATCTTTCTCTTCTTGCTCAGTAGAGTTAAGACCCATGATAACCTGGGCATTACGAACAATGGCAATTGAACCAGAGATATCATTCTCATCATACCGAGTAAGCCTATGCTTTTTACCTTCACGAGTAATGTGATGAGCAGTCCATATAATGTCTAAATGTAATTCCTCTGCCAGATTCTGAAGATCTACGTATACATTAGATATTCTTTCGAAATCTTCCCTATCCCCCGCTATTGATGCAAGTTTACCAGCGTAGTCAACCATAAGAACTTTAATATCGATTCCTTGATTACGAAGTTGAATTATCTTTTCCCTTATATAAGTGGTATTAGTAATCATTGCTGGTACACGCTCAACCACTAATTCAACTCCAAACCTTGCAAGTTTCCTTAAATGCTTTGCCTCAAGTTTATCATATTCACCCGAGTATAATTCCTTCTTGGTTTTATTAATACTGGATTGAATAAAACGGTCCATGATTTGTTCTTGGCCATTTTCTGTATCAATATATAATACTGACTTCTTCATTCTGAGATAACCTCTTGCAAGGTTTACCATAAAGAAGGTTTTCTTTGCCTTGGGTTTATCTAGTATCACATTAACAGAATGCTCTGGATAACCTCCTGCATTAGTTAGTTCATTCAACTGCCTAAATGGGCAAGGTATAACTGAAGGTTCTGATTGTCTTCTAAACTGTCTCTCGGTAATATCCCGAATCATATATAAAGGTTCATCTTCTTTCTTAGGTTTACTTTTCTGAAGTACCTTTTCAATCTTCCTCGAATACTCTTCGTATTGTTCGAAGTTATCCAAATCGAAGGAATCATTTAAGTTCTTCATCTCAACATAAGTAGAGAACTGATATATCTTTTCTTTTATATAATCAGAATCCGATAGGGGTATATGATAGAGATTACTTATTAGTTTATTGATATTGGGTATATCATCTTTAGTTACCAAATCCACATAGGTTTTAGATTCTAGTAACTCTTTTAATACTTCCTTTAGAATATTCTCAGAGGGCATTCTGCCTTGCTTCTTAAAATATTTTGATATACCCTCGAAGATAAGGGAGTGTTCTATGAGAACCAGGTAATTGGATTTAATCCTTTTGAGTACTAATCCTCCTTCCTTATCTTTTAAAACAAACCTGAGTATCTCGAACTGAAACTCAGGAGAAAAACTGAACTTGATGTTGTCTTTAAATTTCTTCATATCTATATTGCAATATTATATAAACTAATAGATTTTGATAGTACCGAGATAGTTCTAAGTATGTTGACATCTATCTAGAAACTACTAATCCACTACCTTAAGCTCCCGAATATTTAATATTATTATTTTATATAAGAAAAAATACTTATATTTGCATAACGAATATTTAAAAACATGGGAAAAAGTAAAGGAAATAATGGCTCAGAGCTTCATCGATTAAAACCTATGCAAGAATATGATGAAGCTACTTTCAATAGACTTTATAAAGTCTGTAAGCCAGTGATTAGGAATCTTACCAGACAGATTGATTATAAAAGGTTTAATCTTACACCAGATATAATTCAGTCTTATTTCTGGGACAAAATGTTATTTGTTTTCAACAAATACTATGGTGAATGTACTGAAGAACATCTTAAAGCAAGAATCCTTGCATCACTTAGTACATTCAAAAACAAATTGCTTCGTTCTGCATACGGAGAACAAGCAGAGTATAATCAAAGCCTCTTTAAACTTGATGACTTATTCGACAATGACAAAGAATTAGAGGATGATACCGAAGAAGAGAAAGCTAAATCAGAAATGCTTGATATGATGTATACTTATATGAAGGATAAGCTTTCTCCAGATGCCTATCTTTTGTTTGAGGTATTAATTACTCCTCCCCCTTTTATCAAGGAAAGGCTTGAAAATAGTACTCGAATAACTAATATAATGCTTATCGAATTTTTCGAAATGCCTAAGACTAATGAATCTATGAGATATATATCAGAACTTAGACAAGATATACAATATTGGGAAGACCGAGCTAAAGAAGAACTTAAGTATTAACACAAAAGAAAAGGGGCGTTTCCCAACGTCCCTCTCCCAATTAATTTTTACTACGCAAAACACAGATTGTAAACAAATGTTTACTCTTAAACAATACAAATAATACACATGAGTTTTAATACTACTAAATAACTAATAACAACTTTATGATGATATCTTTTGGATATATCGTAATGTAATAGTCGGTGGCAATTTTTCAATATCCAAAGTTTCTACCGAAGTTTCTTGTAAGAAAGATTCCCCTAATAGGTTCCAGCTTACTACGATAGCACCATCTTGAATACCCTTGGTAGGAGTTCCTCTACCGAAATCACCATTCAACCCTGTCTCCCTATTAAAGAAAGATTGAGGACGAACGTTCTCCCAGTTATTGGCATTATCTTGTTTACCTTTAGATACACCAAGAGCATGCCTATGCTTAGGAAGGTCATCGCCTTTAATTGAGATTAGGAAGTTGCCTTTAGTTGGAGTATAGTAATCTCCAACATTCTGTAACATTACTTCATCCCCAATTTGAACACCTCCAGCTTGGTAACCAATAACTATTCTACCAGCTGCCTTAGTATATTCTGCCCAACCATCGGGTATTACCTCGGTTTCCCAAAGAATAATAGAACCGATTGGTAAGTTAGCAGTACTCAGAGATTCAGAGAATTCTTTTCTGATAGCCTCAATTTGACTATCAATGTATTGCTTGATATTTAACTTAGTACCCGATTCATCTACTACTGGAAAGCCTGAATTTATCTGTTCTACTCTTTTCACTGATTCTTTCATCATACTCTGGGCAGCAGTAGTATAAGGGATTTCTTGGAACTTACCCTGATAGGGTACGATAGCAAAGTTCTCATTTCGTTTAGTCATTGCATCAGTACCCTTACCATATACTCCGATAAGAACAACGGAAGTTTTATTATTAGAGTAATAAGGGCAAACACTCTCTACCATCTCTAGAAGATTGCTATAGGTCATATCGTAATTAGAATATACATCATTATTAATGATATCCGGTGTACGATCCTCTTCGGCAATCGGATAATAAATATCCAGAGACTTTTTAAACAAGGTGTAGAAGCTTTCGGAGGATTCATTCCAATAAGCTACAAAGTCTACTGGATTATCTACTGGTTCAGAAATAGTAGTATGTACTGCAAAGAGTAATACTTCTTCTGTTGAACCTTGGGTACCTTGGATATTCTCAATGGTAAGGGTTTGTTCATCAGATATAAATACATACCCATCCCTTGAAATACACCCAAAGTTTACATCTGGCAATTCCCCATCTTCTGAAGCCTTTGCCATATACCTTGCCATAATCCTATCCTTGATTACATTGGCATACTTACTTCCAGCAACTCCCTGAGGAGATACCACTAACTTGTTACCATTTATGGTAGCTGAGCCAAATCCACAGAATGGTCCTAAACCAGAAGGAGCAGCAATTGCCTCTGCTGCTTCCTTTGATTTAATAATACCTTCATACTTAAAGTACGTCTTCATTGTCCTTAGTATTTTTAAATTGATTTTTCTGTTCTGACATATCTTTAAATGCTTCACCTACATCCTTGAACTTGAGGGTTAACAATTTAAAGAGTATTCTCCATATACTGTACCGTTTCTTAATACCATGTATTTCACATATATGCCCATAGATACTATCTATTTCGAAGCAATAGCATAATATCATTATAGTAATGGATACTCCCATGGGATCTACTCCATAGGGTTCTCCAATAGCTTTCCCAATTACAGCCCCAAGTAAGATATAACAAATATAATCAACCAGCTTATTTAGGGTTCTCCTACCGGCCCTTGACTTTCGAATGACTATATCTTGTACTCTACTTGCAGATATACCAAACCATAAATCTGAAAGTATCAATATTATGGCAAGTAATATCATCCACCTAAGGTCATAAATAATTTGGGTACACTCTCCCAATATACCCACAGTGAATGTCTTGAATAAAGACTGAGTTGTGGTCTCTGTTATTCTATCGATTGTTGAATTTATCATTGTTCTACTATTTGCCAAGATTGATTACTGTAAGTTGTAATGGTAAATGTTTTCTCTGAGAGGTCATCATGTTCCCATTCTAACTTTTGAGGACTAACACTTAAAAGGTCTGCATCTACTACGGTGAACTTAGTTCTCTTCGAAGTATCTACCACTGATTCAAATATATACTCTCCAGCTTGTGCAGTTACAAATTCATAACCAGCACCACCTGCGTCATAAGTAGTTACTTTACCAACTTCCCTTATTCGACTATCGAAGTCAGGTTTATTAGAAGTACATTTGATTAAAGTAGATACTTGTTTAACATTCCCCTTTAATTCTGCATAAGTGGGAGTACAAGAAATCTCGATGATTGTAGGATAATCTTCCAGTATTACTTGACATCTTAATGAAGAACCATCATCTGCCACAAAGGTATAAGTCCCAGCCTTGGTAAGAGTAATCTCTTCATCAAGGTTATAGGTTTCCCCATTCTCATCACAAGTAGCAGTACCACTTACATTAACCCCATTTTTCATTTCCTCAAGATGGAACTTACAAGCAGACTTTTCATCCAGTAATTGGTATACTGCATAAGTATCATCTATCTGGTCTTCTGGTAATGCCCAGTTGGGTTCTTTCCAATGACTGTCTGTAGCATCCGAAGGTACTATCTTTAATTTATTCTGATATACTACTGGAGAATTATTAACTACCAAAGTAGTCTTAGCAGTAGGGTAAGCTACAGACTGGAAGGTATAAGTCCCTGCCCTATTTGCAGTATATACATAACCATTCTGAGCATTAAAGGTTTCCCCAGTTTCAATTACCCTTACTCTGTAATCATCCCCATTACCAGAAATACGTTGTATCTTTACTGTAGCTTTTGCAGAGCCATTGAATAATGTGACTGTTGGTGGGCTAACAGTAATTCTATATACTGCAGTCTTACCAGATACTACTTCGAATATACCTACGCCTTCATCGGTTTCCCTTTTATCCAGTGTACATTTAAACTTATAAGTACCATAACTATTAGCAGTAAACTTATCACCGTTCTTAAACAACTTAGTATCACCAATTAGCCTACAATATAGTTCACCAGTAAATGATTCTGGGTAATTCGATTCGATGGTAAGAGTGGTAGTAGCATCCTTGATACTTTGCTTATCCCCAACTCTAAATTCAGAAGGTGTACATCTTACCTTATATGTAATCTCTTCTCGAGTTACAACAAAGGAAGTTTGCTTTACTGGGAACTCTACAATCTCAAAGATGTAGGTACCAGGCTCTGAAAATTCCCAAGTTGAGCCAGAGACTTTCACTATATCAGTACCGGATAATCGTACATTACAGGTTTTCACGGTACCCTTATAGGATACGTTTGCCCTTACTACTGTACTTACTTTTAGGTTAGTAGGAGTTATCTTTCCAGTAATAGGGTCACAAGTAATAGAATATACTCGATTATAAGATTCTTGATTAACCGTGATTTGAGTTACCTTAGTAGGGTCTCCCACACTTCTAAAATAATAAGTACCTGCTCTGGGTATATTAAAAATGGAACCACTTTCGTGTTTAGTGTAACCCCAATTTATATTATCACTGGATATCTGATATCTTAGGTCGGCATTTATCCAATCTGAAGTTACAGTTACCTTTACCGGTACTTCATATACCTCTAAAGTAATAAGATTGGGTTGGTCCGGATTTACTAACTCAGCTTTAATTGTATACCCATCATTTACGGTAAACCCATATTGAATATCGAAAGATACATGATAGGGTATGAATCTTTTAAAGAAAGCCTCTACGGCTTCTCTAAATTTTCTGAAAGCTGCCGAGTTCGAAGTATATCCATGACCGGTAAGTCTAAAGGTTACCGGTATACATTGAGAACAATCGAAAGTATTATCATAGGTATACTTATCGTCATAATGGTAATACTGGTCAAAGTGCGGATTACCTTTTACCCAACCATCATAACTATCAGCCTTTGCAGGGTCAGTTACTACGCAGGTTAACCCATACAGCCTCATCATTATTTCGAAGAACTCAGAGGTACCTCTTATTTTAAAAAGAGATATCGAATACTTCAGGATGTTTCTTACTTGAGTACTGGTTAAAGTAAAGGGTCCCTCCTTTGGTATTATCCAAAGCTTAGATAACTCTTGGAGTTTATCATCGGAGTAGAACCCATTAAAGTACTCTGCCCATTTCTGTGCATCTATAGTGTTCCCATAAGCAAAGGGCATTTCTCCGAGGAATTGCCAAAGGAAATTGAGATACATATCCGGAGCCTTATCTATATCGATAATGTCAAAGATATTCTCAATATCCTTTGTAATGTAATCTTCAAAATGCTCTCCACAAATTTCTAGAAACCTCTCTAAGATGCCTTTGCCATTTACCTTATAGGTATCTTGAGCTTTATACTCGAATGGCAAAAAGTCGATTAGATTTTTGAGGTTTATCATTATACAATTTCTTTTACGGTTAAAGTCAATTGTGAAGCATTTTCGAATACTGGTAAATTAAAACCGGGGTCTTCATAGTCATGGTTAGGTTCTGATACCGTAATAGAATATCTGTAACCAGACTGATAATTATTGTTCTGAATATCCAAAGAGAAGTCAAAGCCATTAGCCTTATCTATTACCTGTATAGAATTACCTACAGTACCAGTAGCCATATACCCATTTGATACAGAACGTACAGTAAAAGTAGTTGATGAATTGAAGGTAATATAGTAAGTCATAGACCCTTTAGCCTTATTCAATTTAAACTGACCCAAGTTCAATTCTTTATTACCATAGATGGTAGTAGGCCAAGGTTTAATATAGAATTTAGTAAGGTGAAGGTAATCTACTGTTGATAAGTTATCTATTAAGGCATAGATATCTGATAACCTTACGCTTCCACCTATCTGAGCTTGCTCTGGAGAATAGGCATTGTATAATGCTGTAAGAATTTGAGTTTGTATCTCTGCAGTCTTATAAGACTTCTTACCGGTAACATCCATCTCTAGAATAATCTGAACCTTGCCTGCAGATTTAACCTTCAACCAAGTAGTCATAGGAGCCCTTTGGGATAATAAATTATATACCCTATTAATTAATTCAGAAGAAGCAACTGCTCCACCATCTGGGCTAATATATACGGTAAGCTTTCTACCGCATTCATAATCGGCTTTAGCTTTGTTTACCCCATCAACTAACATAGCTAAACTTTCGAAATCCTCTTTGGTAATTGCTACTCCCAAAGTCTTTACACTCAAAGGTATATGTTCTTTGAGCATTGTAAAGTTTTCATAGTTTGAACCACCTCCGGCATCGTAAGCATTACTTACGGTAGCATCAGTAATTGAAGAAGAGATTACTGAAGGTACAGAAGTAATAGTATTACTCTTTACATTACCCTGAGTACCATTGGTTAAGTAGAATACCACATTGGTTATTTTTGCTCCTGCTGCAGGCTTCTTACCAAAGGTGCCATCTCCAAACATTATATAAGGATTGAGTGCCTCATCTACTGAAACCATGAAATGCTTATCTGTGGGTTTAGACTTTGCAAAGGTATCTACTAATACCCATGTTTCCCCACCTATCTGTAATGACATAGAGCCTTGTTCGTAATACTTACCATTTGGTAGAGTACCCAGATGAATTATAACTCTATCTCCAGTGGGTATTACCATATTATTGAGAGCGCTTGCAGTATACTTTTCATGTTGTATAATTGGTACTTTACAAGTGGTTACATTTGAATACCAAGTTACGTCTCTGGCAGATAACCAAGAATTACCACTAGAATCTGTAAACAGAGTACCTTGGGGTATAGTTAACTTAGCTCCAATAGAATTACCAGTAATGCTTCTGGATAAGATTACATCTACTGTAGCAGCAATTGCTGCTCGAGCATGATAATCTACCAAAGCTCCATGTTTAACTACCGAATCATACCTTCTTGCCGTAGGTAGAAAGGTTTCCCTTGCCATGTTATCTACATAGTAGTGAAGTACTTCGGCAATTGCCGCAAATAATGAGAGGATGATAATTAAGATGTTCCCCTCCGAATAATCCGTTATGAGTTTCTGACCTTGAGGGTCTTTGAGTCCCATAAGGGATTCAACCAGCTTGGCCTTAATCTGTTGATAAGACCTCTGGTATGGGTTAAGCCATTTATTTGTGATTCCCATATTATTGTGTATTTAATGAATTATCCGACCGGTCATAGGTGATATCGAGGTACTGACTAGAATTTGTTCCATTTACTACATAGGTTACTTCTATGTGTATTTTTGCATCAACTCTAGTAACTGTGATATTTTGGAAGGTTATCCTTTGTTCCCAAGCACCTATGGCCTGTTTTAAAAACTCTTTAATTATAAAACTTAGGGCTTGTGAGTTTGGTTCCTCAATACATTGCCATAGTTTACTACCAAAGTTTTCCTGTCGAAATCTCTGACCTATCATGTAGTATAATATCGAACTTATATTATCTCTGATAAGTTTGAAATCTCCATTTACTGGGTACCAACCTCTTTCACCCTTTTCATTAGTTGTAAGTTGGATAGGATAAGTTACACCTATACCAACTAAGTCTGTAAAGTAATTCTTTTCCATTAGTGTATGCAGGTTTTATCCTCATAATCGTCTACAACGAATTGTGAGAAAGGTTTAGTTACTTGAGTTACTGTAGGACCTGAAGAACCTGGTCCAGTAGTTACACCTGAGTGTACATGAGAATTGAACATACTGCGAAGTTGTTCTAGTTCTTGGATAGTTTGATTTAGTTTTTCGGTTAATTGAAAAATATTGATTACTCCACCATTTTCTCCAGTATTAAGTATCACTGAATCGCCAGAAGATACATTTATATCTCCCTCGGCATTTATTACTATCTCTTTCTCCGAACGAACATTTACAGGCCCATTGAAATGTAAATTGAGTTCTCCGTTATCATCATCTATGACTATTAGGTTTCCTTCAGGAGTAACTATCCCCATTTTATTAGGACCATCTAATGGTTGAGGTATTTGGCTCATTCCCCAACCATGGTATTCCCAGAGTGGTTTAGTTGGATCTCCAAATTCAAAAGTAACAAATACCGTATCTCCCACTTTAGGAGCTAAGAATTTAAAACCTGAACTAATTGAACCATGTTGTCCTTTAGGATATGCCCAAGCAAATACTCCCCCCATTACCTCTGGAACACATACCTTTACTCTATTCATATGTTTCTCTACATCGTCATTATCAATAACAATGCCTCGATAAACAGAGTAATACCGACCAAGACCCTCTAAGCCTTCGTCGGTTATTATCTTTGCTGTTTCGTAACTCATACCCTTATTTTTCTACATAGATTTGACTTGCTATTCGCTTATACCTTTTAGCTATGTCTCGGTATACTCGATTAGCTATGGCCATATAATTAAACTTAACCCCATAATCTTCAGGCACTTGGATTTGTTTAACTGATACCTTGCCCGGGATTAACTTACCCTTAGAGGTAACTGTATTACCTGTAGATAATACTATACCCTCTGCCAAGGCTTGAGGATTATCGGCATTTACTTCAGTATAATAAGCCTTCTTTCGAATAAACTCAGCTTGACCCTTGATATCAATTATGTCTCCCTTACCATTCAAGAAATGTTCATTATAGTATACTTTCTCATTATAAGTAAAGTTAAGATTAAGATTCTGAGAAGTACTTAAAGCTTTTTTATCTTGACCCTTTGTAGTTTTAGCATTAGCTTTAGCATCATTAGCTACGATATTTTGAGTAGATAAATCAGTTTTAGAAGTTACAGAACCAGACTTGGAATTGTTCTTTACTAATTCCATATTAGTTATATACCCTTGACCAGCGTCCATAGAATGAGTACATTGTTTTATATACCAAAGCCCTGACCAACGTTTTCCTACATTATCTATACGGATTATTTGAGAAGTTGCTAGCATAGGTCTACCTACTACCTGAAGTTGACATACTAACCTTTTCTCAGTTTGCTTTAAACCACCATTGGCATTAGCATTAGCTGCCCAAGCATACTTATCGGCACCACCGTATCTACTAAATAAATTATGGTAAAGTTTATAAAGAGGTACCTTGAGATTTACCCTTTTCATATGTCTTACCTTAACCCTCTTACCATATTGACCTTGGCCATAGTGTTTATTAGTATCAATCTCCATACCAGATAGTACTTCAGTATATGGGTCTTTATTTAAAGCTTCGAACCCTCTTTCTGATGCAGGTAGTACTCCCATTTGGAAATTGATACCAGAAGCTATACCTGCTCCGGCCTGTTTAGAAGCATAGCCTTCTGGATCATAGTCTAATGGGTCTACATATTCCTCTACCATAAACTCCATACCATCTTCGTCTTCGAAAAGGTATCTTTCGTACTCTAATAATTCCTTAAGATTAGCTTCTAATTCTTTACCATTCTTAGAATTTCTTAGCACTTGTTTAAGGGCATCCTTCTTATCGTCAGGTAACTTATTAGCTGCTTGATTAATGGTAGCTCGTATTTCTTCGGTAGACATTTCATCGAATTTTCTTTGCTTACCTGCTTCATAAGCACCTACTGGACCAACTGCTTCATATTCCTCTACTCGCTTTTTATATTCTGCAGTTTTTTCCATGTTATACTGAAGCTGAGTATCCCAAGCATCCATTACCTCTGTAGGAGTAGTAGGATGACTTCTATAATCTTCAAACCCATTGCCAGTAATATTAGACACCATAAGGTTATCTACCTGAGCCACAGGAGGTCTTAAAGCTAATGGAGGCTTATCCTCTGGCTCGTTTATATTAGTTGATAATACAGATAAATCTTTACTATCTGGGTCTAGAGATGGGGCTAATACTGCTTTAACCCTTTTAGTTATTTTCTGAGTAGCAAAAGATACTCTAAGTACTTCCCCATTCTCCCCTTGATATGTATAAGTACATACCGGTTCTTCATGGAATTTCCGATTATGTATGTAGATAATCCCATCTCTTGAATCTACATACCATGGCCCATTAGTGTACCCTTTCATCTTCTGTTCTAATTGAACTAAGACGTTCTTGCCCACTAATCCAAAGTCACTATCAATTAAAGCTTTCAAGTCTTCTGGCATAGCTACTTCAGCTACTCCACTGTATTTGTTAGCATAGAGTACTTTACCAGTAGTAGTACGGGTATTCTCTGTGGGTACCTGTAGTGACTCGTATACTTTATTACTTATTATCTGTTGTTCCATTACTGAAATATTTCTATGATTACACCAGTAGCATTCCCACATCCATTGTCTAAATAGGTAGATAATTTATAGCCTTCCATATCCGAATGGACATAAGCAGGTTGATATCTTAAATCTCCCGAAGAATCAATGCACTTAATAGTTACATGAGTACCTGTAGAATCAAATACGGCTTCGAATTCCCTTACCTTAATTATTTTTATGGGCCCAGATATAAATTGACCATCTGGGTATATATATCCCCACTGAAGACAAATATTTTGGTTCTCTTGAATCTCAGCAATGTCTACAGTATCGGGATTACCCGTATCGAAAGTAATAGTAGCCAAGTTTTCTTTCTCTTCATCGTATCTATAACTCCAGGTACTTATATACGCTCCAAGGGGTATACCTGTAATAGGATTCATTATAGGCATACCTCCAAAATTGAAAAGGGCCAAATATGGTTGGCCCATTCCCTTATACAATATAGGTTTCTGTTTAGCTGCCATAAGTCGGTATTCTTATTAGGGTTCCCATTTCTAATTCCTTAAAAGGATTCAGTATCTTATTAGCTTCAGCTATGATGTACCACTTACCAGAATCACCATAATACCTGAAAGCAATGTTTTGCAGAGTTTCCCCATCTTTAACGGTATGTTGAATATCGTTAGAGGATTCCGGTACTACTGGAGGTTTAGCCTCTAAGGAATAATCTCCATCGTTGTATTTCAGAGCATAGGCATTATTATATGGGCTAGCTCCCTTTAGGTATTGGTTAACATCAATCATATTTAATACCTCCTGTCTTTTTAAGTGAATCGGAATTTATAAAATCTCCATAGGATAAGTTATATGCACTTACTCTCTTGAAAATCAATTCTTGAGTTGCTGCTGCAGGCAATAACCTACCATTACCAAAAGTAGCTGGCTTTCCGGGTATCCTTATTCGATAACCGTTCTGAAAGTTCTTCAGAGTATAAGTTGCTGAGGTAAGGATATAATTGTGGTTATCAAATATACCAGAATCCCCCCACTCAATCTTAACAATCGGGGGAGCAGCCTGGTAGCCATTAGATTTAGACCATGCCTCTAATAACCTACATTTATTGATTACCTCTTCAGGATTTTCTGGGTCATTACAGTACCAAGACACATGGAATTGAATAATGTCTTCAGCTCCAGTAAAGTGATACATTGGTACATTGCGACCCATTGATTTAATGGTGGCCCATGTGGTTTCTCCTCTAAAGTCTATTTCTGGAGGTCTATTCTGTAAGGTAATGTATTGAGTGGGGTTAACAGTCATGTTATATATCCTTACTTCATTCTGATATATAACATCTGCTTTAGCCTCGAAGTTTCTGTAATTAGTAGTATTCTTATTCCCCTTTGCTGGGTCTACTCCTTCACCTTCTTCTAACCTTGGGAATTGTAATTCCATTCTCCATTTAGCCTGGAGTTGTTTATTTAGAATAGGGTTCTTAGACGATATTTGAGCTTCTCCGATTACCCCATTTGGGTTATAGAGTTTACCCTTTTGAGAATCATCCTTTGGAAGAGTAGAGATAGTTCGATTGAGTAATATCCGAGCTCTCCATAATTTATTTAGGGGACCAGTAAGAACACCTGCCGTATCTCTTGTAAGGTCATTGTACTTTTCAACAATTTTACCTGCTGCTTTATTTAATACTCTAGCCATAGTGTTTTTAATTTTATATTCCCATTACAAATGCAGCTCCAGTAAAATCTTGTTGAGAACCTGGAGCATAATCTCCAACTGCTTGACCATCTACTGAGATATTGATACGAGAATCTCTCATACCTTCTTTAATAGCTAACCTAACAGCATTAATAAATCTCTCTTCATTCTGGGCTCTAATGGTAGTTGGGTCTTCTTTCTCTTTATTCTGAGCTTCAGTATTCCTATCTACTGAATTACTAAGGTAACTAATACACTCAATTAATAAAGGAAGACCTACAGTAATTGTTAATCCCCAGGGTCCACCGAGTAATCCCATAAGTCTACCACCTATAGAGGTTAAACCTTTTATAGCCCCTTGCCTAGCCACTTGACTACCAACTTGGGCACCTGCTCCAGCTAAAGCCCCTCCAGCTAAATTACCCGCCATAGTAGTTGCTAATGGTACTCCAGGATTTGGTGTCTTAACATATCTTCCGGTTTTAGTGGTATGAATTCTACCAGCAGAATTCATACCAATACCGCTTGACATCATTTGGAGTTGAACCATGGTTCTCATAAGGTTAACTATCCTTACCAGGTGTGCTTCCATAATGGCAAACTGAGTATTAGTTTTTATTGCTGCAGCAGACATACCTTCAGTAGAAGCAGTAGCAATAGTTTGTAAATACCCAACAGACCTAATAATACCTCTTACAGTATTAAACCCTGCAACTATAGTACCCACTACTACTGCAGTAGCTCCTACTCTAAGACCAAAACCTCCAACCCAAGTTTCTGAGATAGAATTAATTACTTTGATTATAGAGTTACCCACCTTTAGTACTGGGGTAAAGATTCTACCCAAAGCTGTACCTGCGGTAACTGTTAAGTTCTCTATACTTGATTCGAATTGGTCAATTACACCTGCATCGGTTTTAAGACGTTCTTCATTGAGTCGATTTACTGCCCCAATGTTTTGGTCATAAGTAGCAAGTATCTTACCCATCTTATCTCTACCAGAAGCAATATCTCGAAGTACTGGAAGCATACCCCGATTACCTCGAACTCCGAATATATTGAAGAAAGTTGGTGTTTCAATTCGTGAAGGTAAATCTACTGCAGCCTTAGCAAACTTCTGATAGATAGTGTAAAGGTCTATAAGGTTACCTTGAGCATCGAAGAATTCATCGGGACTTAAGCCCAAGCCTACTAAAGCGTTATAGCCTTTCTTTTTTTGATTAACAAGGGATAGTTGTAAGTAACGAATCATATTGGCCAGTGAGGTACCTGCCATAGAACCTTGTATACCCATATCACCCAATACACCAATAGCAGCAGCCGTTTGCCGAAGGTCTACTCCAGCAGTTGCCATATCTGCTCCTGCATAAGATATGGACTGGGCTAAGTCTGTTAAAGATATGTTTGCATTAGTAACTGCAGTATATAAATCATCGGTTACTCTAGCGGCTTCTCCCATTGGGATTTGGTACATTGACATGATATTGGTCATCAAGTCAGCTACACCACCTTTCTGTCCCACTGGCATTGTAAAGATTGAAGCCAGCTTAGATGCTGGCCCAATCATTTCTTTAATAGCATCGAATTTATTACCTGCCATAGCCAGGTATCTTTGTCCTGATGCAACATCCGAAGCAGTAAGAGGAGTTATCTCATTGACATCCTTTGCCAATTGTAACATTTCTCTTTGTTCTGCAATGGTAGCACCGGCAATTTTCGAAGCAGTCCAAACTTCATTCTGAACACCCGCAGAGTATTTATAGGCCCTTGCCATTCCCCCTACGAGCTGCATTCCGAAGTCCATTGTATTAGAAGCTGACATCTGTATACCTCTATTCCAGGTACTCATGTCATTCATCATAGTTCTGAATGACCCAGATATCTTGCCAGCCTCTTGAGAGAATCGGTCTTTTAATACCATGGCAACACCGACCTCTACTATACTCCTACTGGTATTCATAATTTATTTTCTTTTCTTTAATTGTTTATAATATTGCTCGGCCATTTCCTTGAATATTTTCCTTATTCGATACGGAAGACGTAAAAAGCCGAAATAGTCTAAGGCTATCTCGGCTCTGGTGATATAAACAAAATCACTCTCTAACATTACTCTTCCGTCAGGTAGAAAAAATTCGGTGCCCAAACTATAGGATAAGTTCTTTCCTCTCCAGTGGTTGGATTAGTGATGTGAGACTCACCTTTGAAAATGGGGTCCATAGATAAGATATACTTTCTCATCTCAGCCATATCCTTTGCAGTAAACGGAGTAAAGTTTTCTACCTTCTCCCAACTACCATCGACCTCTAAGTAAAGGTTCCGACAAAGAAGAGGAGCATTCTTAGTTTGTTTATCCAAAGGCAACTTCATGAAATCTTGTTCCCCCTTACCCGTCATACAATCGAATTTAATCTTCTTGCCAGAAGAGAGAACATATTCATGGTTTATCAATCTAACCCCTTCTGGATAGTAAGGGATAGCATCGGGCTTTTGATTCAAATCATCCTCAGTTGGAGCAGTACCGTAATCGAAAAGGAACTCATGAAGGTCTTGGCCATAAGTAATCTTACCACCATTCTCTTTGCCCCAATCATATTCGAATTCTACTTCCTCTCCCAAAGAGAAGATACGAGAATTGAAGATAATAGCATAACGGTCATTGACTGGTAAGTTAAGGGCATCATCTACGGTTAATTTCCCATTGGGTGTAGCCGTAGTTCTAATTACGATTGCTGCAATGAACTTGGTAAGGTTCATCAAAGTCTTCATGTCTGAAAGGTTACTGAGAATATCTTCATCAGCACCATTTTGTTCTCTGATTTCATATTCGAAACCAGAAGGTCCGGTAAATCTAAATGTTCTAAATTCCATAATTTGATATATTTAATGTTTACAAATGTTCATAGTACTCCGTATAACAACAAGAAAGGGGTGAGCTCCTATCACAGGAATCCCACCCCTCCACCGAATCTTAGTGAAAATAGACTAAGGAATTAGTATTTATCTGCAGTACCAACTGAGAACTCTATGGACTCAATGGTATTCTCTGAAGCCATTCTGTCCAAGTCTAAGCCGGTAATCTTACATGGCCATACCTCTTCGAAGACATGGGTATTAAGAACTGAGACTCCATCTTCGGCAAGTTCGTTTACAATTGCCGTTTCCCAGTATTGGCTTGGTACTAAACCACCACCAACTATGTGGTCCTGGCAAGAGTATAGCCAATCATGAAGCCATGTATCAGAACCTGCAGTAGTCATAAGTTTCTCTACGATAAGATTACCTATAGTAACCCTACCTGCAGTTTTAACGTCTCTATTGACGTCCCCATGAGCAACCTGGTCAATCTCAATATCCGGCAAAGTACAACTTTGGAATAGATAAGTATTGATAGGGTGTTTGGGGAACATGATGCTCCACAAGAATTTCTTCCGTGGGTTTTTTACTTTTGCTCCCATTGTTATATGTTTATAAGTTATTACTTGTTTCTACGATTGATACAGATTTGGATGCCGCATCAATTACAATCTCCATAGTTACCTCTTGCATAGGAACTACATCCTTATACTTAAGGATAGCACGGTACTTACCTTGACGGGCATCTGCTTCGTTATTAACCGAAAGGTCATCCCAAGAAGTTGCATCTTGGTCACCCATCCAGGTATACTCGGTCATGGCATCTTCATCTACCAATGAATCCAGTGTAGGTTTAACCTCCAACCAGATTCTCTTCCAAGTACTCCAAACGTTTGGTTCTTCGATATATTTGTTGAATACCGGGCGAAGGAACTTCTTCAGGTAAAGGTTCAGTCTTACGATTGAAAGGAATCTTTCAGAATCCTGTTTCACTTGAGAAGAGAAGCAATGCCATAGCATGGTTTGCTTACCTGCATCTGGAGTATCTTTGATTACCATCTCATTGATATAATTCTGAGCAAGAGTGTTCAGTTCGTTATATCGAGAAGGAGAACCATAGTTGGGGCATACTGGACCAACTGCATCTCCAATAACCCCTCGGTTCATACCAGCAAAGGATTTCCAAGGACCATATTGAGTAGCAGAGGCATCTCCCAAACCAACAATAGTACCCACTACATCGGAATCCTGAAGATTACCGTTTTCGTTGTAGTACTTAAGTCCACCACCAAAGTAGGCAATGTACTTAGAGTTACCTACAGTACCAAGGCAAGTCTGTACCCAAGTTACCTGAGCTTTGTAATCTCTTGCCTGAGTACCTTGAGTATAATGGGTTAAATGTTTGGGAACTTCGATATACAGTACCCATTCCATCAATTCCTTTGCCATATCTGCAGCAGCCTTATATACCTTGAGTACATCTGAATCGGTAGTAAGGTGTTGAGAGATATGTGAAATAAATAATTGGTAGAAGTCGGTGTAATCTTTTACCAAATCCAAGGAAGTAATCCATTCTTCGGCAGTTGGAGTGGAACCTGCACTACCGATAGTACCATTAAACAGTTTCTCTGTTTCGGAGGGTGCAGCATCTCCCACGGTAATAGTGATAGCATTCTTAGTACCATCAATATCATCGGTAAGCCACTTAATTAGGTTTTCAAAAGAGGAACCTGCAGTAATTACCGGCTTAATATATTCCGAGTTCTTAGCAAATGCACTAAGAGCAAGGTAATCTACCGAAGTGTTATTGTTACCATCGGCAGTTTTGTAGGTTATTACTGGTCCCTGTTCAAGTACTTGCCCATTAGCTGAATATATTTTATAATACAAGGTATTAGCTTGCTTATAAAAACCAACCTGGAAAGTATTTGCACTACCAATTGGATCTCCATATCCCTTGGTTACTAATCCAAAACTATAAGTAGTACTACCAGATTTTAAAGTAATCAAAGCAGAGGGTTTAGCTGGGTCAGTTACAGCAGAAGCAACTGAGATTTCATCTTCTGAATCTTTAGCTTTTCTTGCCGCAGCCGGAGAAGCAGTTACTGTACCTTGAGTAGCTCCTTTGCCAAGTACTCGAATAACACGAAGCTTAGAACCACCTTGCAAAGCCTTTTCGATATTTGATACAGAACCATCGGGTACAATTTCAGAACCATAGATTCTTTGGAACTGAGAGAATGTAGAGATGATTTCTGAAGGGTCATCGTATGGACCTTTAGTAGTTCTAGCCAATACACAAGAAACTCCTAACATGGGAGTAGTTTGAAGAACATTGTTGTTCTTAAACTTAAAATCAACATGAGGTGAAGTTGGCATAATTCTATTGTGATTAAAGTTAATTACTCGTTTAATTTATACCCTAGAGTATTGTACCTATACCTTAGGTACTTTTAACTCTAACATTTCATTTTCATTTTGTTCTAACAATCCAATAAGAACTGATATATCCTTGATTGGTGTAAGAGTACCTTCTCCCAAAGCTTTTTCTGGAAGAATACCGTCTTTACATACATAAGTGTATACCTTCTCAAGTATACCATGTTCTACATCTGGATGGTCATAATAATTACCAATCTCAATGAATAGGTTTCCGGTGGGAGCAAGCCTGCCCTTTTCCCATCCCTCTAAGTCATTGAAGTATGGTCTCACGTATCCTCTAGCAGGTAAGCCAGTATATAAAATTGTATGTAGCAATCTCATATCGGCTTGTGTTTGAGAAACTAGATGTACATCTATGGTGATATCTTTTGTTTCATAAGGAAACTCTGAAGCTTGGTAATTACCATCCTCCAGTTTATCACCAATGATATATTTATTCACACCAATATCTCCAGCATAATAACCCTGTAGTTCTATGGTTATTCTTGGGAGAGTCTTTGGGCCTTTTACTTGATTATTCCCTATACCAAAAAGAGGTATAAACTTCTTCATACCTTTAATTGCCTCTTGAAATCTTTTTTCGTTTTCTTGAGACAAAGGTAAGAAGTCTTCTGGGTTTAAGGTAAGACCCATTTCCAACATTGTACTAAGTAGAGAGATATAAAAAGTTCTTTCTACTATTTCTTCTGAGTTTACCATTAAAGTCCTAATCTAATATTTAATTGAACACTTTGATTGCCATTGTCATTAATATACCCATTATAAGTTACCTGAATACCTCCAAAACCACTCAGTATGGTTTGTAAATGACCAACACAATTTAATTCACTAACCCATTGAGTATCAATATTTGAAGGATAATCGGTAAGCCATACTTTAAAGGGTATTGGTTCAGAACCAATACCTCCAGGGAATTGACCCTCTATTGTCTTACTTATATCGGTTATCTTAAATTGTTTTATAAGTTTAGCAACTTGAATACCGTTGATAAGGTAGTACTGATAACCCTTTACATTACTAATCTGAGCAGTACTAGTATTTTGACCAAGATTTGGGAATGGTATATTCGGGGTTGGTTCAAAGCCATACTTAGTAGTTCTAGTACCTGGAGATTGAGTTATATTTAAAACTATCTCAGTGTTAGGTTCTTGCTGTGAGATAATCTTAACTATAGCAGTTCTTTCCAAGGGGTCATAGTTACTGGGGTTATGTTCTTGATTAGTAGATTTAGTTTTGATAGTAAGCTTACCTGCGGCATTAGCTTCTCCAATTTCTTGGGTTACCTCTAACCAATCTGAGGAGCTTTCTAATTTCCAATCTACAGCACGGTATTCATCTTGAGGCTCATTATTTATAAACTTCTGTTGGTAACTATATACCCCTATTTCTAGAGTCTCACCCCTTTTAGTACCATCGAAAGTATGGGAAGTAGTTTCCGGAGTGATACTAAAATAAGTTCCCCAGGTCTCTACTATTTTAGGAGCGGCCTTTTGTACCAGAGTTACTTCCCTTTCTACACCCTGAACTACTACCTTGAGAACCTGCTCTTTTAAGGTCTGTTCTGTATTTACTGCTTTCGGTTTTACACGAATGGTAGCAGTACCAGTTCCTGATAGTGAAGATATTTCAAAATCTACTGCCATTATATAATCCTCCTTATTTCTTTTCTAACTTCATTACGTATTTCCTTTTGTAAGGCAGCTTTTCCACCAGCAGCCTTAAATGCAGGAGCCCAGAGAGGACGGGGTGGTAAATTACCATCTCTACTACCATACTCTAACATGATAGCTATCTGATTCAAAGTTTTTCTTGAAGTCTTACCAGTATAAGTAATCTTCTTGATTCCAATTGGTAAACCAACGAAAGTTCTTTTCTTACCTTTTACTAAGGTAACTGACCTGGCATATTGTCCAGTAAGATTTAGCATGGTATGGTCCCCATACTTCTTTATGGTACCAGGAGCATGTGGTGGCCAAGATACTCCGGAACCTCTTGGAGGTACACCAGTATTCAAACTTCGTCTTACTATACGAAGAAGTTGATTACCAAACTTTTCTGTACCTTTCGCATAACCCTTAGTTAAGATACTTGGAGTTTTGGCAATCAACCTTTCTGCACGAGCTTGTTCTCGTTTGTCTACGTATATTTCTAGAGAACCAACTGGAGTCGATAGTGTAATATTAACCGACTTACTTGGCATAATTCTTATTTATTATTTGGGTTTATCTAATCCCAACTCCTGAGCAATCCTTTGTAAAAGAGTTTCTTGCGTGGTTATCCGTTGATCGATATATTGCCGAAATTCATCAAACTCCGGAGCAGGTCTACTTGGAGCAGATTGGGATTGATTAATTGAATTTTTATTACACCAAATTAAATACGTATTCATAAATAATTGTTGCACCACCCTGAGTGATATCAAGTGTAAGTTTTTTACCTGATTCCCTTTGAGTAACTGTAACCGTAGCAGATCTTGATGATTCTTCGGTATTCTCTGAAGCTTTACTTGATACAGTCTTACCACTAACTGTAACGGAAGACCAAGAGGGAGTACCAGACAAATTTACACCTACATCATAAGTATCTGAAGTTTCGGAACCATTAATTACTTTTTTCTTATAGGATATAAAAGTCTTAGATAAAGTATCCCCTGAAGCAGCATGGTGAATGGATTCACTTGCACCAGCACTCCCCCAATTAAAATAATAATTATAAGATACACTAGCACCACCCTGAGTAATATCTACATAATCAAAAGCCCCATCATAGTCAGCAAAGACTCTAATAGACCTACTACTTGTACTGGTATTCTCAGAAGCACTAAGTGTAGTACCTGATAGACTAAATCCTGAGATACCATTGGTACCTAAACTTGGAGTAGCACTATCAGAGCCATCCCTTGTATTTGAACCTGAGGTATAGTTAGCATACCTGGGTCTACTTGCACTGGGGTACAAAGTTACACTACCTCCAGTATTACTGATGGTATAAGAACTTGCCATTAAGGTTACATTCCAAGAACCATAGGTATACCCAGTAAATTCGTTTGCTGCCTGGTATACTGGTACACTTACAGATTTGGTTTTACCATTTAGTGATAAGGTACCAGTAAGGGTTCCTACCCGGGTTCTAGATTTAACCGTAGTTCCCAAAGAACCTGCACTAACTGCAGTACCATAACTAATGCTAGCACCGCTTGTAATTGTGCCTCCTCCCGTAGTAGAACCATTCCATCCCCAAGTTTGAGAATATGAGGGCATAGTAGAGAATGAACTTCTAGTACCTCCACTTGCAGGGATATCTGTTACTGCACCTCCACTTGCTGTAATCTCACTGTAGCTTTTATAACCTGCCGACTGAGAACAAGATACGGTTAACTTCTTCCCTGTTTCAGCTTGGGTTAAGGTTACCGTACCACTTCGTGTACTGGTAGAAGTATTATTACCCATAGTTACAGAAGTACCACTTCCAGATACACTACCAGAGTTGGCTCTAGTATAAGTTAAAGCAATTTGGTTACCATAATTATGCCCATTTCTCAATTCTTGTTTGTAAGAAGTAACGGTAAAGGTTTTAGTACCTCCTGTAGCCCCAAATGACATAGAGGTGGGTGATACACTCCAACCATAACTCCAAGATTGAGATGCTGCTGCCTGGGTAAAGGTGAATTCCACGGTTTTACCAGATTCGGATTGAGTAGCCAACCCATTACCAGACCTTGAGGTTAAGTTTAGATTCTCTGATGCTTTCCAAGGCTTCCCATCTGCCGGGTTACTATAGTTAGTAACCCAACTGGGTTTACTGTTTATTACGTAATTAACATTAACGGCAGACCCATTAGCTACCCCATCCCAATATTTCTGTTTTGTAGAAATAAAATTAAACCCCTGATTAGAAGAGCTTGGGTTACCCAAAGCATCGAAGCTTACACTACTGTATCTAGTAGTAAAAGTATACTTATAGGTTACCTTATGAATATCTTCGAGTTTGACACATTCATTATTTCCATAGGAACTGGCATTGGATAGTTCCAACCCCACATAATTCTCCCCGGTTCCTGTCGAGGAGAGTGCTAACAATTCAGCCTTGGTAGGGCAGTCATTTCCTGTCTTACCAAGGCCTACTTTAGTTTTGACAGCACTCCAGGTTGCTATCTCTCCCATGATTATTTATTTTTAAGTTCTTGAATCTCAGCCTTCAAAGCCTTAATCTCATCGTAGAGAAGTTTAATACCTTCAATTGCCAAAGTTGACATCTTGTGATATTTAACTTGTTTTACGAGTACATACTCTTCCCCATTGATTTCCAAAGTTTCGAATTCCTCTGGATTAGGTACTGTAGATTTCTCTACTGGAACTTCCTCTACATATTTACCAAATCCCAATCCCTCAAGATTCTGAGCAATAGTTCCCTCGTCCTCTTTACCAAGCATTTCGAATGACTTAGTTGGTATCTGGCAAATCTGTTCCAGAGTATGATTCAAATCCTTAATATTAGATTTGAGTCGAACATCTGAAGACTCTTTGAAGAAACCGGAAGGAGCAGTAGTCTTAGCAAATACTACCTGGTCGGTAGTTGCCAAACTCAATTGAGCTCTAGTTACTACGTGAGGATTATCTTTTCTACCAGCATGGCTATTGATAGAAGTCTGAGCAGCAGTACCTGCAGCCTTAGCATCAGCAATAGCAGTAGCTTGAGCAGTAGATACGGGCTTATTAGCATCGGAAGTATTATTAACATTACCCAATCCAACCTGAGTTTTAGTAACTGCATGAGGATTAGATTTATTGGCAATGTGATTATTTACCTTAGTTTCTAATGCAGTTACATCTGAACCAGTATCAGCAATCAAATCGTCAACGTAAGTTTTCAATTCTGTACGAAGAGCATTGATGGCATTAGTTCTATTGGTAATCTCATTTGCCAACCCCTGTACGGTATTATCCAAGTTAGTCTTATCTGCTGCAGTCATTACACCAGCAGCAGTTTTGGTTGCTGCAGGGATATTAACACCTACATCAGTACCTTTAGCATATGAACCTTCTTCAGTATTCTTTACCCATCTAAAATATTTTAGAATGAGATAACCCGCAGCTGGATTAATAGAGTTAATTACCGTCATTATTTCATTCGGTAAACTATTAATCAGCTTATCATGAGCATTATCTTTTGCAATACGGGCCTCTTGTTCAGCTTCAATAGCATCTGGTAAGGTTTGATTAAGCTTTATTACACTATCGGCATCCATCAGACCAGCTTCTCGAGTAGTGGCTGGAGTTAGAGGGATTACCATCCCATCGGGTTTATCAATGTAATGCCCTTTACCATCCGTAGCAGAATAGTTACATAAGATAATAATATTACGTTTATTTTTGTTAGCTATTGAAACCTTACTAATTAAATTTTTAGGCATGCTAGATACCACATCCTCAAGATGCTTACCTCTACTACCTTCGAAAGCAGTACCTGAGATTTCCCCAATGATAAGAGACGAAGTATTACTGTCTACGAATTTAGTACCTGACCAACGGAATTGGTATGGAGGTTCACCATCGGCAACATTTATATAAATCTTACCAGATTCTCCAACTACGGGAGTTTGGTGACCTGCATCAGTATACAATTGAACATTAATAAGACCTCCAGTGGGGCTTACATCATAGGTAGCATATACTTCAAGTACATCATCTACATATGAAGGCAAATGGTTAGCAGGTACTAACCCATTCCCATCCAATGGAGCAAAGCCATCAGCCTTACCCTTAGTTGCTACAAAGGCATCATGCTTAGCTTCTAGAGTGTTAATGTTATTCTGCAGTTTAGTATCAAGGGCAGTGTCTGCCGCAGTTCTATCAGCAATCTCTTTATCAATCCTTGCACCCAATGCAGTATCAGCAGAAGTACGAGCAGTTGCTTCATCGTTTACAGCTTTAGTAAACTTGGTATCTAAAGCAGTATCTGCAGCTTTTCTATCAGCTACTTCTTGAGCAAGAGCGGCTTCTGATTTACCGTCCAAAGCTTCGATAGCATCTTTACGGTCCTGAACCTCTTGAGCAATAGCATTGGGTAATGTCTCATCCAGATTAACTTTATCTTGGGCGGTCATTACACCAGCTTTCTCTGTAGTAGCTGCTGGGATATAAGTAGTCTTATAATCTTCAGGCTCATGAGTATAAATACCCTCTTCTTTTTTAGAAGAGAAATTATGAGTTAAAGTAACATGACTGCTTTGTTGACCTACCTCAACTGGTTTATCACCAGATAAGATAATAATATTATCTGGTATAGAATCAAACAGCTTCTTATCTGCTGCAGTTTGTACACCGGCCTTTTCTGCAGTAGAGGCAGGCAATGTAATAGGATTCTGTTCTACTGTACCATCTTCAACTACGGTCTTAGTTGCAGCTATACCTACTGTGGTTTCATTAGATGTTACTGCACCAAGGGCAAAGTTAGCAGTAGAAATTCTATCCAATTCTACCTTATCTTTCGCAGTCATAGTACCGGCCTTAGTAGCAGATGCCTGAGGCAAATCGAGGGTTTCTGTGGTATCGGCATTCAAACCGTTATCCTTAGTTACCGTTACCGTTACTTTATTAGCATCTGAAGCTGCAGAGATATCCGTCAGAGAATTGGGGTCTAATCCATCTAACTTAACCTTGTCTGCTGCAGACATAACTCCTGCAAGAGTTTGAGTTACCGGGAGTAAGTTCTTGGTAGCTTCTACTTCTTCACCATATTGGTTATTTTCATTATCCTTGGTTGAAGTCTTTACCTTGAAAGAAAGTTGGGTACCGGTTCTTGTTACAGCACTAACATCGGTAACCATGGTGTCTGGCAAAGCATCGGAAGTACCTTCTTCAGCTTCCAATCTTTCTTCATGGTCATTGGTAATGTTAGTGAATTTATTATCTAAGGCAGTATCAGCATCGGTTCTGTCCTGAATTTCTTTATCGATACGTTTACCCAAAGCTGTATCGGCAGCAATACGGGCAGCTTCTTCTGCATCAATGTTATCCTGGAGAACTTTATCTGCAGCTTTTCTTTCCTCTCTTTCTGTGTTGAGGTCAGAGGTACTCTGGTCAATCTTTGCTTCCAATCGAATATCCTCAGCTTTACGAGCAGCGATTTCGTTATTAAGCAAATCAGTAATTGCAGTATAACCACCATTAACATTATCTTGAATACCCTGGATTAATTCCAGGTTACGTTGGATATTGGCAGTATTCTGTGTTACCAGGGCATTAGTAGCATTCAGTGAAGTTAACAGTTCAGTCCGTGTTTCACTTACAAAAGTTCTCAACTCATTTACCGTAGTAGTAAGTGTAGTACTTAAGTTAGTGAAAGACTGTTGCAGAGTATTATCTCCTTGTTCACGCAGATTCTTTTCAGCTTCAAGCTTATTCTCCAACTCAGTAAGCTTAGCAGTCATAGTTGCTGCAAAGTTGGGGTCATTACCGAGAGCCTTAGCAATCTCGGCCAAAGTATCAAGTACCTCTGGAGCAGAGCCAATAATCTTTTGGATAGCTGCCTCTACTTGTTCAGAATTTTGGAAATCCGAATCATTCAACAATTCAGATACCTTTGTGATATAGTTAGCATGTTCCTCAATGCCATCCAACTTAGCAAAGAGTAAATCAGTAAAGTCATTTGAAGAAAGTACCTTACCGTCTACCTTATCTACCTTCTTAGAATCTAAGGCTTGGTCAGCAGCAATTCTGTCTGCCTTCTCTTGAGCCAAAGCATTATTGATAAGAGTATCTTGGTTAGCACGTTCTGTAGCTTCCTTATCGATATTATTCTGCAACTCAGTATCACCAGCTAAGCGGTCATTCTTTTCGGTAAGTATATTTTGGTTGATACCCGCCATATCATCTTTATGGTTCTGAAGGTTGGTATCAATCTTTGCCTCAAGAGAAGTCTCTTTGGCAATTGCTCGGTCTTTCTCTGCATTAATAGCAGTAGTATTAGCATTTACCTTTGCTTTTAATTCATTCATAGCATCGGTATTACCTGCCTCTAGAGAATCAATACGAACTCCCAAAGCATTATCACCAGCAATACGGTTTTCCTTTTCTTGTTCAAGCTTAGTATTAAGGCTAGCTACCTCGGATTCCAAAGCCTGCTTAGCATTATCTAATTTAGCTGTGAACTCAGTACTCAGAGATTTATCGGCTGCAGTACGGTCTGCTACTTCTTTATCCAAATTTACCTGAAGAACTTGGTCTGCAGCTTTTCTTTCTACACTCTCAGTATTAAGGTCAATATTGAGAGTATCGATACGAGAACTCAAAGCACTGTCGGCATTCGTACGGTCAACGATTTCTTCGTTAATCATATCCTTAACTTCCTTGTAGTTATCACCTACAGTCTTAGTTAAGTTTGTGATTGCCTCTGAATTTCTTTCTATATTATGTTGATTAGTAGCGATTGCCGTAGTATTGGCATTTACCTGCTCAGTAAGCTCATTACGCAAAGTATTGATAGACTCTTGAATACTCAAAGCCAAGTCTGAGATACGCTGGTTAACGTTAGCCAGACTTTGAGTATATGCTTCATCAGCAGTCTTTCTTTCGGCAATCTCCTTATCCAAGTTAGCCTGAATTGTGGCATCGGCATCTTTACGGTCTTGGATTTCCTTATTAAGGTTATCTCTTACAACTCCGAGTGCAGCATCTCCAGTAGCAGACTTATTGTCTACGTATTCTTTCAGTTTAGTTTCAAGGGCAGTATCTGCATCCTTACGAGCTTGAACTTCAGCAGCTACTTCAGCACTGTTTGCCTCGTCTCCTGCAATACGGTCTTCGATTTCTTGGTTAACCTGTTCTGTAATTGCAGCCAACTTCCTAGTGATGGTAGTTGCAAAGTTGGGGTCATTTCCAAGGGCATCAGCAATTTCCTTAAGAGTATCAAGTACTTCAGGTGCTGAACCAATAATCTTTTGGATAGCCGCATTTACTTCCTCTTCAGTTTGGAAACCGGCATCATTGATAAGCTGGGAGAGATGGGTAATATAGTTTGCCTTCTCTTCAATTCCATCAAGCTTAGCTTTGAGGATATCAGTAAAGTCATTCTTGGTCAAAGAATAACCTTCACGTTTATCTACCTTCTTAGCATCAAGGTCTTTATCACCTTTTTCTCTAGCAGCAGCCTCTACAGCAATAGCATTGAGCAATTGTTCTTTGTCTTCTACACCCTGCTCTTTTACATCGTCAATTTTGTGTTCAAGAATTAAATCCTGAGCAGCACGAGTGGTAGCCTCTGAATCTATATTGTTCTGTAATACCTGGTCTGCAGCAGTACGTGCTTGAGCTTCTTGGTCAATTTTACCTTGAAGAGCATTGTCTGCATTAGTACGGTCTGTTACCTCTTTAGAGATTTCATTATGAAGAGCTTGGTCCTCAGAATGACGGTCTACCTTCTCTTGGTCAATTTTACCTTGAAGAGCTAAAGTATCAGCCTGACGATTAGTGATTTCCTCGTTAATCTTAGAATCCAGTACAGTATCTGCATTTGTACGATTTGCAGTTTCTTCGGCAATCTTTGCCTCGAGTGCGGCCTTATCATTGATATGTAGAGTCTTAAGTTCATTTACACTTTCCTTAATCTCATTATCGGCAGCAATACGTTCATCTTTTTCCTTTTGGATAAGGTCCTTAAGTTCTTTCTCAAGTTCATCATTACCTTGATTTACCTTATTTTCAAGGTCTTTGATATCTTCAGCATTCTTATCTACCTTCTTCTCAACTCTGTCGATTTCGGCTTTTAAGTCTGCCTTAACAGTATCAATCTTCTTATTGATTTGGTCTAACCCATATTCGAGGTTATCCTGAACTGCGGCTACTGCAGCACCCAGAGCAGCTTCGACTTCCTTAGCACGATTAACCTCTTCGGTTAAAGCAGTACGAAGGTCGGTTAATTTATTAGTGATGGTAGTTGCAAAGTTGGGGTCATTGCCCAATGCTTCTGCCAACTCTTTAAGAGTATCAAGGGCATCATCAGCACCATCAACCAAATCACTAATCATCTGTTTAACTTCTTCCTCGGTTTGATATTTCAAATCATTCTCAAGCTGAGAAACTTTAGTGATATAATTTGCATGTTCTTCGATGCCATCAAGTTTAGCCTTCAACTCATCGGTAAAATCATTTTTCGATAAGTCGTATCCTTCTTTCTTATCTACCTTATTCTTGATAGAAAGTACGAAGGCCCAGAACTCATTTATGGTTCCTCCAAAGCCAGCTTTAACAAAGTCATCATAGTAACCCTGTAATAACCGCTGGTCTATTTCTTCGCAGGTATAATACTTACTTACATACATATTTTATAAAATTTAAGGATTAATTACTGCACGTTGACGACCCAGTAAGAATTCAGAATCGATATCCCTGAATGGTTCTCCCTCTGAACCACAGAAGGCATTTATTGGTACATCCGGATTTTCGGGGTCTACATCTCCACCGTCCTCAATATCTCCCCGTATGCAAGCATAATCAGGAAGCCTATTTACACGGAACTTTATTACCTGGCCTATACCAGGATGAGGTATTATTTTATCCCAGATATCCCCGAAGTAATCTTGAAAGCAGGTGACAAATTTGTTTCCGGTCATCGATTGAAATGCCGTTACATCATTGCCATTACCTTTCATTTCAATATGAACTCCAGAGGTACCATTGAGGATAACCAGATTACTATCAAACCAAATTCCACTGTTTGTAGTAATTGGTGTCCACCTCAGTACTAACATCTTTGCCATATACTTTATTTTTATTCTACAAATTCAACTTTGGTATCTCGGTCTCTCTTTAGGATAATCATGAAAACTAAAGCCTCATCCTTTGCCTGAGCAGTCTGAGTATCTCCAGAAGGCTTATACGTTATACCATTAATTACAAACCTATCTTGTTCCCAATTAAAATCCCAATAACCCTCCGGTGTAAGATAACCGATTTGTTCTATATAAGATTTAGAAATTAGTATTGATAAGTTTTCATCATCCAATTCTCCTGAAATAGTTGCCTTATTGATAGGCCAGTTTCTGAAAGCATTGTAGTAACATAATGCCTCGATTTGGATGTTATAATATTTAGGTATACTGTCTTCGGCATGACTGAGAAGCTGATTAACATGTTTGGCCCAGGTTATGGATTGCCTACCAGCATCCCAATCTAAGAAGTCAGTGATAATTTTCTTGTATCTATCCCAAGAGCGGTTCTTTACCATTCTCCAGGGTTCTTTTGTCATAACTTAGTTAGAATTGATTTCTTACCACCTTTCACTGGAGCACTTGGATTTGGCCCATCTAATACTCCAGGTTGCCTTCTGTTAACTACTTTTGGGACTACGGTTCTAAATACTTCATCACAGAACGGTAAGTAGATTTCCAATCGTGAAGCTAACATACAAAGGTTCTTCCTTAATTCATCTATTAATCCACCTGGTTGCATTGCTTGAGAAAGTGTTTTCCATAGGGAACTTGTAGCATCTGCCAAGGTATCATAATATTGCACTTCAGTAGGCCCAGTAGTGATTTGTTTTATCCTATCACCTCGGGCAAGTTCGGGTTTAGAAGTACCATCACCAGTTTGTTCTTTGGTAGAAGTTAATTGACTTAGGTATTCTGAAGTACTTGTTAATAAATTAAGTATCTTCACATTGAGAAAGTCCCATGCTGCCAATTCCATTATTAATTGATTTTCTAGTGCTTCATACCATAATTCATCAGTATACTTATCTGCAGGAATTTGGTGATTTACTAGAGGACCAATATAATATTGCCATTTGGTGATGTAGATAGATTTATCTTCCCTGGTCATTCCCTCTGATATTTCTGAAGGAATATAGTGGTCGATTAAGTTATATATTGTATCGGCTAATGCCGTATGCCCATAATCACAAACTACCAGAGTCTTATCTACGGTGATATCTAAACCATTAGAGTTGGTTACATGTAGGGTTACTGTATAGAAACCGGGAGTTTCATAAGAATAGGAAACATGTCTTCCACCATTGAAAACCTCTCCCTTATCATCGCCAAAGTCCCAGTCAAAAATGGATTTGGCCGGGACTTTGGATATGACTCTGAATGAAACTTCCAGACCTGACGTAACGTACAAAAAGTCCAGATTGTTATTCATATTAGTCTGTCTTATGTAATTTTCATATATTACCCTTTAGAAGAGGATTCGAATTCTTCCAGCAAAGCCTGAATAAGTGTTTCTACTGTATCATCTTTCTCGGCAACGATTTCATGAAGACCTGCTACCAGTTTCAGTTCTTCCAGGGAATAGCCCTTTGCAAGTTTTTCAAGAGTCATGCCTTTCTTGAACTGAGCATTCAGTCTCTTATCCAACTTTTCGATGTCGGCCTCTGAATACTTTTCGATTTCTGATTTATCAGCAATGATAATCAGATGGCCAGAGGCAATTGCCTTCTGAATCTTTGGTGCACGGAATTGACGACGAGAGAGTTCCTTGTCTTCTCCTCTACAAACGGTAATACCAGTTGATTGGTCATGAAAACTGTAAGCTCTTGGTCCCACAGTTACTGTATATTTATCTTTAGCCATATTTCCTAAGATTTAAAAATGATTAAAGAGAGGATAGGTCTTTTTAGTTACCTACCCTCTCAGGGAATTTATATAGATGAAACCGGACGTCCCTTATTATTCTAGGTTAACCATCAAATATGGGTCTACGTTCATGAACTCGGGGAAACCGAATTCTGAGAACTTCTTGTCAGCAGCCAGCAACAGAGTTGCATCCTGGTACATCTTAGAGAAGCCAGTAGTCAAGCTTGCATAGATTGCCTGAGTCTGGTTAGAAACGATTCTTTCAGATTCAAGCATCAACTGACGAGCAGTAAGCTTAATCAAGGCAGCAGATGTATCAATCAACAGCAACTGTTGGTCGGGTGTACCCGGGTGAATGTAGAAGTCAGCATTCTTGGGAACAGGAGACTTAACATTCAGGGTAGCTTCTGTAGTACCAGAGTGACGATCCTTGAATTCCGGCAAGTTCAGCATTTCGATTGCCTGGTCTTCACCACCAATCATAGTTTGGAAGTTACGTCCCATACGAGCAGCACGTACCCAAATATGCAGAAGGTCTTTGTAAGTGATACCATTAGTTGTTTCGTATACACCGATTACCGGGGCAGACTCAGAGCCATCAGGGTTGTTACCATTGATAGCAACGTCCATAGCCAGAGTATCCAGAGCATAACCCAACTGAACACCAAAATCACGAAGGTAGATTCCCAAGACATCGAGCGAAACATAGTTACGAACTTCATCAGTAAGTTTGAAACCTTTTCCGATTTTGAAGAGGCTAACTGATTTCTGTCCGAAGCTAACATCACCCAATGGGATAGTTTCTGCCTCATTAACCTTTGCAGGGGCAGCATCCGACATGTTAACCATCGGCATGATTGCTTGTAAACCATTGATTGGTTGGTCAGATGCAATGATATTTGGATAGAACGGAGCCTGGCGCATACCCAATGTGATAGCAGCACGAATGATTTCCGGAACAATCCAACGAATATTCTGTTGGGGCATTGTAAAGATGTTCTGCATCGTGTCCACTTTTGGATTGATGCCCATCTTTTCAAAAAGTTCATCTTCTGAAATACCCCATTTACCGGTAACCAATTCTCCAAAAGTTACCTCTACAGGCTTCTTGTCCTGTGAACCGGAACGAACAGCTTCCAAGCTTCTTACCATTTCCGGCAGCTCATTCATAAAATCCTGAGCCTTCAACTTTGTAATATCTATTTTATTTTCCATAACTTCTTTTCTCTTATTTGATGAGTACTTGAATTACCTCATTTGCCTCTTCTGCTGGATTAAGGGCAATGAACTGGGTTGAAGTTGCTTGGTTAGCTTTTACGAATCTATCGTTAAGCAATTTTCCATCGGGAGTTACATAGCCAGCTTCGATATTTCCGTTTGATACCCAGTTACAAATCATGTAACCTTCCATAGCTACTGTTACCTCTACCGGGAAATTTCTTTGAGGTTGATAAGCAGGGTTAACGTTATCCGTTACTGCTACACCCAAATAAACTTGAGTAGCTGTATCAGTGCAAGGGTAAATCAAACCTTCTTCATTCAAAGCCACTGGCATACCCTGTACGATTTTCTCTCCAGCTTTAACATTGAAAGCCTGGTGCAATTTGTGTGACTCACTTTTGTAAATCACCGCTCTCGGGGTTCTTTCCCCAAAGAGAGTAAGTTGCTGAGGGTCGTTTACGATTTTAGTTTTTTCCATAACGCGGATTATTTATATTAGTTATTTGATTTTGTTTCGATACAAGTTATCGATTACATTCTTAGTACTCGGAGATTCTGAATTCCGTTGGGTATCAGTACCCTGGGTTCCAGTTTTACCCTCGGTATCATCCTCAGCAATTGAGGAAGCACGGTTGACGTCCTTAGAACCACATTTTGAGCAAGTGAGAGGGAACTTCTCTTCCAAGCGAGCTTGGTAATCCTTGGTCAAGGAAATAAGAGTAGTAATACCAGTAGTCTCGGCATTGAGCATCGTAACGATTGTCTCATCTACCTTATCACCCATCAACTTCTTGTAGGTTTCTACGGCATTTTCACGTAGAGAAGCAATGTGATTCTTTCCTACGGTTGCCATTTCCTTCAAGTTAGCTACTTCGGCATTCAAGTTGGTAATCTGTTCCGTAAGAGAAGTTTTCTCTGTAGTAAGATTATCTACTGAAGTTTGCAATTCGTTTCTGGATGATACCAAAGTCTGAATGCAGGCAATTACATTTTCCTGATTCATCTCTTTACCTTCTTCCAGGGTAAGCATGTTATCCCCAAAAAGGCTTTCAAGAAATTTTAGTAATTCTTCGTTCATGTTATTTTTATTTGAATGATTATCCTTGGCATCATTATCATTAAAAGAACCCTGAGTATCGTCCTTTTCTTGATATGATGTTAAATCCGATTTGTAATCAGTAAAGAAGTATTGCTTCGATTTATCATCTCTGTATTCTTCATAAGATGCCCAAGTTCTTTTGGCAAAGGTTGGGTTAATAATTTTACCATCCGAACCAATTTTCTGGGCAAATGAATCAGCACCATGTGAAACTAGTGAGGTCTCAAGGTAACGAACAATTTCAGTAACAATTCTACGTACCATAACTCCCTTAGAGTCATAAGTACCCAGTTTCTGATAAAATTCGTTATCTCCCATTTGGGGATGGGATTTATCCCACTTAAATTGTACAGTAACCGAATTACTATGAATTGAGGGTGGCTCCATAAGAATTCCTCGAGCAATTCTTGGATTTGCCTTACCATCAATCTTCAGAATACCGTTGATACCTGCTGGTATAGTAAAGCTACCGTCTTTATAAGATTCCTGCCACATTACTTGTGATACAGCTCCAATAGCATTACCGATGTTTGTTTCATGGTCACAGTTTACTGTTTGACCAAGCAGCATCTTCATAGAAGCCTTTAGTACTCCATTTTGACCGAAGTCTGTAGGATTCCAATTTTTCGATACGATTGTTTCCGAAAGTAATCGGAACATAGGTTCGATAAACTCTTCGTCCTTAGGAGTTAATTCCGATTTGTCCAGGTTGGGATAATAAGTATTATAATCTATATCCCCTCCCCAAAATCCAAATTGAGCAATGGAATCCGGTGTAGGGTTTTTCCATTTGTAATAATTCTCTGAGAAAGCCTTGGCTCCCACTGCTTCTGGGATATACCCAGCCATAATGGTATGGCCTTGACCTATCACCATAGAATCAAGATGCTCTTTGTTTTTCTTTGTAAATTTACTCATCTTGCTTTAGTATTTTGGTCTCCTCGAGAAGGAGCCGGGTTTGTCTTATCTCTTGACCTACGAGCAGATTGGTTTTTATCATCCTGCCTTTGTTTCTTCTTAGTTCCTTCTTGGGGGTCTATATTACCTCCCTTAGCAAATTGGTCCTCAAGTGAAACTCTTGGTTCTTTCTCATCAGGAGAATCATAACCCATTGCCCAAGCATATTGCTCTTGACTAATGATACCAGCCTTATACAATAAGTCAAGGTTCTGTATCTTATACTGAAGACCTTGTTGGATTTTAACTTCATCAGAAACTGTAGAAGTTCCCCAATCAATCTTCATCCCCTTATTATTAAAGCCTGCCAGACGCAGTTCTAGAGAATAAAGTCGATCTAATACATAAGCTACAAGCATTTGGATATTTTTTAACTGGCTAATCATCTTAGACAGCATTATACCAGTTGCACCTTCACCAGTAGTAGATGATACCCCAATGATAGAGCCATTAACTCCCAACCCATTTGCTACAGATTGTTGGTTCATATTCCAAGGCTTCTCGATATTACCGAGCTCCTTAGTAGTAGAATTTAGTTTGAATTCATGGTCATCTATGTAACCAGCAACTACTCCATCCTTCATACCCTCTTTAACATTACGTTTGAGGATATTGAGTTCATGGTATAATCTGGATTCATAAGCTTTTATACTCTCATTTGGTCTTTGTGGAGATTTCTGCATCTTAGCTTCTAAGAAACCCACCATACCACAAATCTCCATGATATGTTTGAAGTTAATCTTCATATCATTTTGTCCTTTGAGAGAATCCAATGCAGGCATAAATGGAGGAACTCCATAAGGTTCATCCGTATCATTGAACATACCAACATAGAAATAGGTTTCTGGGTTAAGCTTAATGTAATCTTGTTGCTTAACAAAGAAATTCATATTCTTTTGGTAAGGAGCATACACCCCATTTAATTCACGTTTAAACTTGATATGCTCTGGTTTAAGGAATAATACAGTAGCCAATCCATCAAGCTTGTCATTTGGTACGCCTTCTACAGATATTGCCCCACTTACAAGAAGTTGAACAATCATTTTATTAACTAAACCATCTATACCAGCAGTATATCTGGTCCATCCCTTGGTGGCTTTCTTAAGATGTTCTCTCATCTTTGAAGCCTCTTCATCGGTATTATTAGGGAAAGTTACTGTATGACTGGTGTTAGCTAACTTAAACATATCTTGCAATGCGATGCCCATATCTGGATTTACTTTATATAAATCCCGAATTAAAGGTATCACATCAACACGAAAAGAGGGTTCAACTAATTTAGTCAACCCTTGTAATGATGTAATTAAGTTATCGCTATCATCGTCAACTGAAACCCTACCAGGCGAAATCGATGTGGCAGGCTTCTCCTCTTTATTAGAGGATGTACCATTCTTGGGAGGGTCTTTCTTACGTCCCCAACCCCAACTAAAATTGAAGTACTTTTTCATCTTGGTTGTACGATTACGTTAGTTTTTCCTTTCCTTATGTGATTACATATTGCTTTTCCAAAGATATCATCATCGGCATATACGTCTCCTTCAAGGTCTACATCTACAGCTGAATTGTTAGCCCTATGTTTACCCATTGCAACAGGTCTACCTAAACCATCATAAATGAAGGTATAAGCTTCTTGTACAAAGAATGGGTCCTTAATGATTACGTGATCTAATCGAATATCTTCTTCCAAGTTTTCTATTATCACTGAACGATTCTTTTGGGTGGTTAACCAACCAGGGGATTTATCCATCTCAGGTCTACTTTTACCCTTTTTCTTCAGCATCTTCTGGTAATAGTAAAGGTTAGGGTAGCCTTCATCCTGAAGCTTAGAGGTTACTGATAAACCAACGTCATTGGATTCTGGAGCTATTATTGCCCAGTTAAACAACTTCCCAGTATCACCAAGTAACTTAGCATAAGCTCCCACTGCCATTCTTCCCTTATATACTACTTGTTCTTCTCCTTGCTTATCCATACAAGTAAATGAAGAGTAGTCAGAAGCTCTACCAGTTGAAACGTCTGCACCAATGAAATATTCTTTATCTGATTCGGGTTCACAGAATTGTCGGTATTGACCATTAAATCTCTTCTTAATAACCGGGTAATCACTAAGGCAGTCTTCGATAGCCTTAATATCAGCTAAGTCGAAGACTGTATTACCAGATGATAAGAAGTCACCATCAATTTCTTGTGCAGTTCGTTTTGCTCCCAAAGCAGAAGACATTTGGTTATACCAATTGATATCTCGTTCTGGGTGCATTTGCCAGTATAATCGAATTGGGTTAAAAGGATTACCTCCTGCAATGGCATCTACCCAAGTTGAGTGATAGAAATTACCAACTCCATAGGGAGTGGAATTGACGATGGCAGCTCCACCAGTGGAAAGAGTAGGGAATGCAGCAGCCCAAATTTGAGCAGCCCATCTTACTACTGCTGCCTCGTCAATTACCAGAAGAGAAAGGGATTCCGAACGACCGGCTTCGGATGATGTCGGAATTGATTCAATAAATGACCCATTATCAAATTCTATCATGGAAGCAGAGCCATATTCACCAGCTCTACCATTGATTATGGGAGTTTGAAGGTACCATGGAAGATTCTTGTACATGAACTTAATCTTCTTAAGCACCTTCTTAGCAGTTGTGTCTTTGATAGAGATAATGTTTATCTTTTTGTTGGGATGGTACATCGCCAACCAAAGACAGTACATAGAAATAAGTTCTGTAATCCCTGCCTGACGAAACTTAAGGATGATATTGAATCGTTGGGCAATGAAGTTGTAGAGAACCGATTTTTGAAATGGGTATAAATCGAATCTTACCTTTCCTCTTACTGGATGTATCACATAGCAAAAAAGGCTAAAAAAGAAAACATCACTAGAAACTCGGGATAGGTTTGATAGCTCCTCCCGAGTTAATGTAGTTCTAGTTTCTGAGATAGTCTTTGCCATTACTTAAAAGTTATACGTTATTTGAAATTCGATGTCAGTACCCATCCCTGATTTTATCTTTGGGTAGTAAAAGGTATTGACTCCGAATTTGTAATTAAATCTCTTAGTCTTGATTGAAAGACCAGCTCCCATATCGAAGAGATTATTGAAAGGTCTATATTTGCCATAAACGTATGGACTAAGTGATAACCTTGCAACTTTCTTTCGAGTTAATTGACCTTCATACCAGTTGTAGTTGTACTTATCTAAATCGATTGGGAATAGTCTAGTTGAATAAGTGTTAGTCTCCTTATTGAACAGACTTAAGTTCAACTTATCTTTCTTCAAAACAATTTGAACCAGGGAATCTTGGTCACTGATAACTGGCTGCCTTAGCATGGAATCAGGAAAGAGAGTTGGCTGCTTATTATCATGAACTAAGATTTTACCTGGTTCAATTTTTTCTGAGTACTTCTTCTCTGGTTTAAAGGGTTTCTCTGTGTATACTGTATCTGGGATTTCATTGACCGCTTGTTCCAGGGAATCAACCTCTCGAGAAAGTTTGTAATTCCTGAAGCAAAGGTAAATAGTAAATCCTAGAAGTACAATGAACAAGGCCCTCTTTAAATTCTTCATGTTCAAAAATTTTAGGAAGTTCGCACGCTTTAATGATACTATCTATTCGGTAATCGCTAAGCGATTACCTTTATCGAACGAAGTGAGATAATATCCAAATATACTACTTACGATATGATATATGAATAGCTATATATACGCAGATAAATATATAGATATATATACGTAGTATATTATATATCTATATATTTCAAGGCACCCCAGAAACTTATATATAAGACTTTATATATAAAGCTGAAACTCACGGTTCTTGGGTATTTGCCTTTTTGAGGCATTTTTTGAACCAAATCCCTACCTCATAAACCGAACCCTTGGCAATTGTGTACCTTGCCTTGTTAAGCCAGTAATGGTAATCCTTAAAATCACCCTCGAAGGTATCACCATCTTTGTGAAGGTAAATTTCGAATTTATCGGGGAATCCCATAATTGCCTTGAAATCCTCTATTCCCAAAGGGTAGCCATCGGGTCTAAATTGCCTATCTGCAGGTCTGAGAGTTAAGGGAGGTTTATCATACTCTAATCGATATACTCCTGGAAGAGTACTCATCTTTGCAGTTTTGATAGGCCACTTCTTTTCATCCTTGAAATCCCTAACCCAGAGCCTATGTATCTTTGCTACTGTGAGATTCTTCTTTTCAGGAAGCTTCCGATAATCATACATTGCCAGAGTCTTACTCATAAAGGGAATCTGGTTAGTATTATTTTTCTGAGAGAATGTGAGTGGTTTAAGTAAATTTCTAGTAGTTGTTGGAGTTTTTACTTGAAATACTTCATCAAAAGCATTCAAGTATTTCTTACCAGTCTTTTTATGTACTCCAATGATGAGTAATCGCTTCCTTGACTCCTGGGAGTTTCCGTAATCTAAAACTGACCTTTCGTGAAAAATTAATTTATAGTCTTTGAATGTTTCCTCAAAGAAATCCTTGGGAAGCAGTGTTAGTAGTCTTGGTAGATTTTCTATAAGAAATATCTTAGGTTTATACTTGAGTATTGATGCAATTACTAGATTAAGACTACGGTTATCTTTTGGATTGCCTAATTCTTTTACTTTAGATAACCTCATTACTGAGGCTGCTCCACAATCGGGGCTTGATATAATTATGTCTACTTTCTCATTGAATTCTTGTAAACAAAAGACCTTATAGAACGGTATATCCCCAAAATTTAATTTCCATTGTTCTTCGCCTGGAGTGTGGAATACTCCCCTTATCTCTATGTTCCCTAACAAATTCTTCTTAAAAGGGAACAGGAGTGCACCTTGTCCAGCGCACACTCCCAATACCCTTAGTTTCTTCATTTCTTGTAGCTTCTCAATTTAATGTACTTAATCCAAGCAAATGGCTTACGGTCTTCCAAATAACTCAGATTCTTATCATTATTGTGAGCTTCCTCTTCGAAACTTACATCATGATATCTTTCATTCTGTTTATCCCACTTGGCAAAGCACATGATAATTAGGTATTCGATGATATACCAGAGATAGAAGAATCCAAAAGTCAGAGCCACTACCCACCAAAAGGATATACCAAATGATAACCAGAGTATGATACCAAGTACTAAACCCACTATACTACATTCAATCTGTTGTACCTGATGAATACACTCATGATTGATATCATCAGGTTTACACTCTTCTACTTTGTGTTTGAAGAATGAGTTATACACCAGAGTAATGGCTTTGTAACTGGGGAAAAGAAATACTTTTGCTACCCAGCTGTTAAAATGACATCTTTTCATAATTTACCTTTAAAGTTTTCGTAAGCATTTCTTAGTTTTTGGTCGTAGGCATTCTGGGCATACCCGGGACCATTATACTTCTTGGCAAAGCCAGCCCAGTCCTTTTCTTTGAGATTACTCAAACAACCAGAGTTTTTCATGAAATAATACATGAGTTCTAGTTGATTTGCATGAGATTCTGACATCTTATGAACGAATTCGAAGACATCTTTACATTCACAGAGGTTGTGATTGAACCCACAAATCTGGAACATACCCCAACTTGCAGACTTCAATGCACATTCTTCGTCAATTTCTTTGGCTAATTCGAGTCTCTTATACTCGTGTACACCTCCCAAATACTTCGATTTATCCCATTTAGGGAAGAAAATCGTAGAATATCTCTTACAAAGGTAAGCTAAATCTCTGTCAGGGAATTTCTTATGTACTTCTTTGTACATAATGTGACCCTCAAAGAGGATTTGAGGCCTACCATCAGCTAAAAACCCATCTCTACCTGCTGCTTCTACCAATTGAACAGCTTTCAATAGAGCAGGTTCTAGACCTAAGCGAATAGCAAGGTCTTTAATCATTTCATTTGTTAGTTTATCCATAACTTATCAGTTTTAATGGTTCAATATTAGTAACGAAAGTATTGCTTATAACCCATTTTTAGGATGTTTCGAGGTTCTATTATCATATATAACTTATAAAATAATGCAATATGGGCAAGAAAAATGAATGCCAGATATGTGGCAAACCAATTAATTTAGAGGAATTCAATGAAACTAGAGAGATTCCCCAACTTATGGCAAGAAAACAAATTTGTTTTCAATGTGCTTTTTGGTCTAATCGATTAGCTTATGATAAAGAGCTTGAGAAAGAGGGTAAAATTGCCGTAATTACTCCAGATTATTCTCACTGGGTAACTAAAATTCCCGGAAATATTTTAATGGTGCCCTCGGCTTTTGGCGGTATTTACCAAACTAAACTCCAACCAGTAAACACTCTGGGAGTTATTGATGAAGACCGAGAGAAACTTTTCATCATCCGTTATAATAACATCACTCACCAAGGTACTATACCAGAGCATCTAAGAGATGCTTTTAAAGTAAACGGAGTAATTCTATCTCCACAGGAATACAAAATGCTAGAAGATTACCGGGGCAATGCCTATGAATTTATAAAAAATAAAATAGATAATGCAATAAATAAGAAATAATTTCGTATATTTGCATAAAGAAAAATTCTTAATAAATAAAGATATGAAAAAAGAAAAGAAAGAAATCAAAAAGCTTAAAGAGGGGGATGAGGTTCTCTTCACATTATCGGGAAGACCCATCATTGAGAAAGTTACAGTGGAATCTATCGATAAAAAAGGTGGATTTGCAATGCTCAGTAACCGAGTAAAAGTTGCAAGAACTCTCGGTCCCGATAATACATATCCAAGATTGGATGGGCAAAAGGGGGAAATTCTTCCGCTTACCGAAGAAAATGAGAAGGCATTCCTTGCATACAAGGCCTATTTCTCAATCAAGAGAAACATAGAATTACTTGATAAGGAGATGAGAAGTATGAAAGATTCGAAAGCTTTCGATATGATGATTGAATTTGATAAGAAGCTTACCAAGATTATTAACAAATACCTCAAAGAACAATGACTACTGTATTAGCAATAATTTATTTGGTATGCTTACCGTTCACTGTATTTTTTGTAAGGGTTTGTTTGGATTATTTACCCTATACTCACAAAATACACTCTCTCGTTTTATTCATCTCGGTATGGATAGTATTACCTCTATTTCCAATTTATCTATTAATCAGATACATAAAATACAAATTACTATGAGATACTTTTTTGACAGAGATGGTAATTATGCTGGGACATCAATGCAAGGGTGGGAGATAATTCTCCTACTCTTGTTCCCAGTTGCTTTAATAATTTTCCTCGTATTCTTACCCTTCTATGTATTTCATAAATACAGTTCTAGAGAAGAGGATAAAAAATACGAGGAAGAACATCCAGAAATACTAAAAGTAGATTCTTATATTACTTGCTGGTATCCCTGGCATAGGTATTCTGTTGCATATACACTGGCTCTTATATTCTGGGTAATTGCTTTTATAATTGGGATATTATCTTAATACGGGTATTAAGTTGGCTTTTGACTTGCCCAATAAAAATTCAAATCTAATGGATATTTTTTAGTGGGGTTAAACCTACTGGAGAGTATAGGAGTATCATTGCTAACAGGAGGAGTTGAAACTTTTGTAAGAGTATAGGAACCCAATCCAGTTGTTTTTGTTGTAAAGTATGAATTACTTGGTAAATCGTAGTTAGGACTAAAAGCATTACCATTCTTATCGAGGCAGGACCAAGATAGCATGTCGGAATTTATGGGGTATATACTAGCAATATAGATATTCATAGCATATCTATTTTGATTTACTATCCAATTCTTATATCTGGTACCATTAGCCATAGATCCATCTTCGCCCCTAATATTGGTGGTAATATAAAAAAAAATATTTGTGTCTATTCCATTGATGGTTATAGGATTAAAATGTATTTCCCAGTATTCTTTTTCTTTGGGAGGAGTAGTAATCTTAAGATTTATTTTATTACCAGATTCATTTTGTGTAAGTACACAAAGCCCAGAAGTATCGTCATTTTGTGCAGTAATCTGAATACTATTGTTACTCTTGTCTTCCTCCAGAAGATAATCCGAGGTATTATTGATGCTAGCAGAATAACCAACTCCAATAACCCCAGACAATTTGCCATTTACATACTTACTCTTTTGAGATTGTATTGTCCATCTCTCAGAGCTACCCTGTCTTATTTCTGCATATACATCTTTGGTGGATCTCTCCACTGCTTTAAAAAGTTTATTATTTTCCATAATTTTTTAGTTTGGTTTATAGAAAGAACTTTGATATCGCCATTACCAAAGGGATAATCTGAAGTCTATGATATTATATAATTTGGAAAGGATTAGTATATGAAAAATCGGTATATGGCAGGTACCATTAAGGTACAAGTATTAAAGGATGAAGGATTTACTAGAATCCTAAGATGCTCTGAAGGTAATCGGATTTGGTATCAGATATGGATTACCCAATTGGATATGATATGTATTGAAAGATACTTTGATGGGTATGGTGAAGTTAAGAGGTGGTGGTTAAGGAATCTTCAACAGTATTATGTTTTCTTTTATGAGAAGAAAGGTGGTAAGGTTCGAGGAGTTCTTGGGAAAGATAGGACTAAGGATCTAATTCGTGCTATACTTTAATGAGTTGCCAGAGACCTAGTATCCCTGGCTTTTTTGTGTGAGCATGTGTGGTTGTGGGCATGTGGGATATCTAGGTATGCCCTTAATACGAGGAGTGATTTTTGTGTGGTAGTAAAATATGTAATTTGCCTTCAAGGTACCCCTTAATGTGAGGGCTTCGAAAGTTGTGGTACTAAAAGGGGAGTACGGTTCCCTTAAATTTAATATTTGTTAAATAAAAAGTAAGGGACAAAGATTTTTATTTGTCCCTTTGCGCTTTCTTTAGTCTTTAATTACAAATTGTTTAGAGAATAGTCTAATTATTTTAATTCTGCAAATTTCTGTATTTTGGAAACAAAAGAGAATAAAAGTATAAACATTAATATCTAAACCTTTTTTATTTGTTTCTTTACAAAATTCTTTATCAATAATAATATAATAAACATTTTCTAAATTTTCGTATTCGTCTACTTCACTAATTACAAAATTATTCCAATTTAAAAACAAAGTAATTATATAAAGAAAAACGAAAAGCAAAATTATAAAAGAAAGAAATACATATAATAATATCATAGTTTTATTTTTATGATAGGGAATAAAATTTTATTCCCTATCTGATTAATACTTTATTTGATTGATTTTTTTACAATCTCAAGCCCTTTTATTAGAATTGCTTTCTTTTCTTCTTTTGTATTCTCTGATGCAATCGAATTAAATGAAAAATCATTTAATGTATAGACTTGTTTATAAAAGTCTATAAAGCCATCAATTAGTTTTTTATCTGCATTGTTTGCAATGGTTGAAAGAAAATTGAAAGTTACGTTTCTGAACTTTTTACGTAACGATTTGATTTGCTTTTCGTTTGCACCCTCAAAAAGTTCTTTTTTATAAATTTCTGTTTTTGTCCCTAAAGAAGTTTTGAAAAGTCCTTGATTTTTTTCTTTTACAGACTTTAAAACGTCTAAAGCAATTAAACTATTTGCTTTGCTGTTTGCACTTGCTTTTTCTACATTCACTTTGTTAATTTGATTTTTCATAATAAAAACGCTTGAATATTTTATTATTATTATTTTATAACCTTTTTGATAGATATTCAAGACTTATTAAACTATCTAATAAGGTTTGTTTCATTTCTGTATTGCAAATATAAGAACTATTTTTTAATCTACAAAATTTTTAGAAAAATATTTTCTTAAAAAGTTTTAATTAAAAATTCATTCAAATATCGCTTTGTTTTTCTCACATTGCAAAGATACGAACTTTATTTTAATCTACAAACATTTTCAAGAAAAATTTTTGAGAAAATGAATAATTTTATTTTCAAAATTATTTTTGTGAAAAATTCATAAAATAGAAAATATTGTGCACTTAATATTTGCACTTAATTTTTGGGGGTTCACAAGGGTAATCTTCGTACGCCTTGTAGTGGGCATATATGATATGTATATGGAATAATCCTATATGGCTTATGCCTGTCCTCTTGAGAGTGTATTATATACCTGTATATTGAAGGCCATTAATGGACTAAGGTGATAAAGAATTAAGGCCCTTAAGATATATCCCTCTATAAAACCCCTTGGTCCTATTTCAATAAGGCCATATAGGGACTATGGTAAGCCTATAGAGATTAGGATAGCCTATAAGGGCTTACTAAGTTAGCGTAAGTAAAAACCCAGGTACCTAAGTTAGGCCTGGGCAATATTCTTAACCTATTATACTATCTGAGTCTAGGATTATTATATGGTCTGATTCATATATGGGTTCTTGGTTTGTGGGTTTATTCGTTTGGCAATGGGATATAATACCGGTATAGGCATCATATAAGAAAATATGTAGGCCTTGGGATAAATCTAAGTTGTTGATTTCCTGTTGTTCCTCTAGAGTCCAGGTGTCAATGGCATCATCCTTGAGAATTTTGGCTAGGTATTCGAAATTGGTTTCCATTGTGATATACGTATTATAGGGTTAGTATTCGCAATATTCTCGTTCAAGGTATATATTGAGATCCTTGAAAAGTTTGATACCTGGTATAGGACCATCATTTCTGTCCCAAATCTCAAATTCGATAAATTGGGTCTCATAGCCTTCTACATCTGAAATAGAGAGAAGGTAATTCTGGCTTGGGTCAAATTCCTCAAGGAAAACTTCGATAGTAGCCTTAATCCTAATAGGGTGAGTATTAGTAAGGCCTTGTACGATTTGTGTTAATCGGTTTGATAATTCTTCTGTGTTCATAGGTAATGGGTTTTTAATTATTGATAATTTATTTATCTGATGCAAATATAGATATTATATTTTATATATGCAATAAACCCAATTGCCTTGTGAGGTTATTAAGGGCCTTGAATTATATTTGCCTTAATCCTCAGGGCCATGAATGGAGATTGCCATTTACCTTCCCTACCTATAACCTATATTATATAATACCTAATGGCCCTTGGTAATCAAGGTACCTCTAAATCACAAAATTGTCCTAGAATACAAAAGTTAATGCTAATATAAATACTAAGCAAATAAATTACAGAGTTACTAGGAATATTACCTAAATATGCCCCTTGAAGGCCTTAAATCCTATAAACCATTTAGCCCTAAAACCTAATATCCTATTTACCTATATCACAAATCCTATTGCCTAATCCTCAACCTATACTTATTATATAATACCTAATATAATAATTTGGTGAAGGTAATCAAGGTAAATTGTGATGGCCATTAATCGACTGTGTACTAAAGCTATACTACCTACATATATAGAAGCTACATAACATATCTGTATTATATAATCCCCTACCTTCGAATTACCTTGAATGCAATCTATAATATAATATATATCAAGGGTACTCATGGCAATCGGATTTATGGGCCATTAGGGGACGAAAAATTATCATCACATAGGCCTTTTTGAGTTTGCCTTTAAAGTGTGTAGTAGAGCTATATGGTATAGTGGCTATATAGTGAGTTGAGTGGCTTTGTATAGTAGAGGGGTTATCACTTGCCTTGTTTGCCTAAATCCCCAAAACCCCCGGTGAGGTACCTTGATATATGTATTAGGTATTATTATATTATGTATGTAGTATAATAAGGGGTATATGTGTATTAGGTATTTTATTATATGTACCTTAGTTAGCGTTAGTATGATTTTGTTTTATTTTTGTGTTGGGGAGTGTGGGAGGTACCCGGTATTTATTCGAGGTACCTTGTGGGTATTTATTCGATTAGGTATACCTGTATGAAGGCATATACTAAAAGGATTATGATTAAATTCATTCTGTAGATGAATTTCTTTGTTAGGTAGGCTTCTTCATTTAGGATTAGAAGCCAGATCGTTACGATGAGTAGAATTAGTGATTTCATAATTTTTAGTATTATTATATGTATCTTAGTATAATCCTATATGTGTAGGATACCAGGATTAGTGATGAGGTGTATAGGGTTAGGATTATCGATTGTGATATTATATACCTTATTTTGTTTGTTGGGTGGGTATGCTTGTGGGCTTGGTATATTTTCTCATTACGTATGAGGGTTAGGATGGTGATTAGGGATAGGATTATTCGGATTATGTGATAGAGGATATTCATGGTAGTGATATTATATCGATTATGGTTATATCTCTTAGTGGGATTTGTAATATTTCTCTTATCTGTAATCTGATGTGTTCGGAGTGGAGGTGGTTGTTGTTTATCTCTTGATTGGGGTACCTTAGGTATGGGTTAAGTTCCTCAGTTCTGTATGGGATTACCATTTCCTCTGTGAATCCCTCTGGGTATTCTTTAGTGTGACCTGGTACCTCGAAAGATACCAGGAATTTCCCTTTTGTTAGCATGGTTTTATTTCATTGGTTAGGATTCTTATATCGGTATACTGATTCATGTATTCCCTTTCTGAGGATATGTCTAAGCATTTACATGCTATATAGTGACCGTACATTGATATACCTGATTTATAGCCTTGGTCTTCGTTTAGGAAGTTAGCTAATGGTATCTTGTCTACTGAGCATATCTTCTGATGACCTGGTAAGGTTTCTGAATCTGTATATCCTACAAAGTCATAAGTATCAGTATTATCTGTCATGGTAGAGAATATTTCGATTAGCCAGTTAAAGTCCTCTAGAGGTACTCTGTCTAGCCATTCCCATCCGATTGGATATTGGTTTACTGTTATGATTGGTTCCATGATGTTAATTGAGTTGAGGGTTAAACATTTGTTTTGGTTGACCTAATAGGCAGCAATGAGGATAACCTGCTTCATCGAGGATTCCCAGTATAAGATATCGATTGGTATCTCTGGGAATTTCAAAATAGAAAGCTGGTTTCATGTAGCCATCTATGAATGTAAAAACTATCTGAGTGTTTTCTAGTAACCCATTTAGTTGTACATGAGAAAGGTAGTTATAAATAGCTTCCCTTTGATTTCTTGGGTTTTTATCCCATGAGATGAGCATATCGTCATACCAATTTGGATTATCGCATAGCTTTTTAAGTTGTTGTTGAATATACGGTGTCATGATTTGAAGTAATAATATAAGTCCTCGATTAGTTTATCCTGTTCTTCCCATATAGTATCTGATACTACGTATTCTGATACGAAATAATTATAGAAAGGCCCAAATAGTATTTTTAATACTATGTCCTTGAGTTCGATATTGAGTTGTTCCTCTTCTTCGGTAGAACTGGGTTTGATTGCCTGAAGTTCTGCCTTATAGGATGCCGTAACGGCATCCTTTAGGGTTTGAATATATTCTGGGTTAGTTTCCTTGAGAATACTTAATTGTGATTTGAGTTCTTTACTTATCATGGGGCTTAGCAATTACTGATATGAATCCTTGTGGATATAGAGTATACATAATTTGATAGTTCCCTGTGGGCAAGAAGACCTGCATTATGTTTGCAAGTAATGGGTAGATTTTCCATTGGTTTTCCTCTAGAAAGTTATTCCAGTCATCGAATTCTTCTGGATAATTACCTGATAGTTGGATATGATACTGTTCTTGGTCAGCAATAAATAAATTAGTTACTACCTGGATTTCGTCTGATTCCTTTTTATATTGGGTAATTGGGTACCAAAGTCCTTCGGTTTTCCATTTATTGAGTTGGAACAGAGACATGCCCTGTTCCAGTACGTTGAGTAATTTATATAAGTTTACCATAGTGATTATTTATTTAGTTGGTTAAATAATTCTGATACTGCAAGTTGTTGGAAGATTTCTGTTTCCCTGTGGTCTGATTCCCATTTTTCGATAGCATTATAAATGCTGGTATATTGGGATATCATGTCCTCATCTTGTTCATCGTCTTGGATAAATTCCCGGAGATGTTTTTTGAGTCCGGTTATGATATAATCCTGATGTTCTGGGGTTAATTGAAGGATTCCGAATAAGATAGCCTCTACCTGTGCGGGTGAATAATCATAATATTGGTCGTCGGCACCCTTTGTTAAGTCCATGTGAGAAATAATGTTTTCCCTGAGATTTTCGAAGAGAACTTCCTCTGAAGCATATGTGATGATATATCCTGAGATATAAGCAGCAAAAGGTTCATCCTCTAAGTCGATTGAGTAAACCTGGATATTGGTAGCTTCCTTGTTAATATAAAGACCATCGCTGTAATCATAAGTATAAATGGGATGAGAAGCAAGTAGTTCCCGGATGGCCTCTAAATTTTTTAATTCTTTCATAACGTGTCTATATTAAAATTATTTGAGAAATATTTCTCACTGCAAATATACAAAATTATTTCTAAACTTGTTTTTATAACTACTTTTATTTTTATAAATAGGGAGGTTCTGGGAGGTGTTTTGGGTGCCTCCCAGAGGGTTTTGTTAATATTGCCCTGTCATGGTAATGATAATGAAAAGGGATTCATCATTGAAATGTACCTGGATAGTATCTCCATAGGAGTTTGACATGTAATGAGAATTAGGGTTAAGTTCTTTTAATGGGTGATATTCATCCCAATGAGAATTAATGAATTCTATCACGTATTGTTCAAAAGCATCGGATTCTCTGCAGTAGGTTTCTGCCTTTTCGTCATCGTCTATAGGATAATCCCGGAATTGGAGGTTGAGAGTTCCCATGTATGATTCATCCGGATTTGATATTTCGTTAACTGATCGAGCAGTGTAACCAAAAGCATCAAAAGTTCCATTGAAGTAACCCATAAGGTGATTTGAGATTTCGTTAATAGTTATCATAAGAAATAAGTTTTGTGACCCTGTTCGAGGTCGGTTAATAATTATATTTATTTTTCTCTTATGCAAATATATAAATAATATTTTAAATATGCAATAATTAAGGGAGCCCAGATGTTAGTGTTTCTGAACTCCCTGAGGATATATTAACTGGTTAGGGATTAGTATAATTCATCGGCCAGCATTTTGGTTCCTTGGGCTTATTTAATTTCTCTTTAGAACGTCTTGTAGCCCAATTCTCGTAGGGTTTGTAACTGAAGGTACGTGTTGTTTCATCGTATGCAGCATATACCATTTGTTTACGGGATATTCTCCTTCCGTAAGTTTTCTTAAGATTAGCAAACCAATCTAGATACTCCTGTAAAGAGTTAAAGATTTCTTTGTGCCCGTCTAAATCATTTTTAGGACGGGTCTTCCATGTTGCTTCTATATAGCATTGGTGTAGGGTAATTGAAATAAAGTATCGGCACCAACTACCACCAAAGATAGTGCCCGTGGAGAATTCTATCTCCCGAGCAACTAATGGACTAATGTTATACTTTGTCATGCGATTGAGAAATTAAGTTGGAAAATCCAGTTGTTTCTATCGAGTTGATTGAATGATATGAACCTCCCATCGTTATCGGTAAATTCATTCATGAATTGAACTGCAGCAGATGCTAATTGCCCCTTATAGGGATTAGTATCAGCAGTTATCACGGATTCGAAAATGAAAGAATAATAGGTAGTATCATAGATTTGTACCTGATTAATGTCCAAGCAATTGAGTTTGTAATCATCCTCTAGTTTGATTAAGAGTCCCATTAGGAAATTAAGAAGATTACCCTGTTCATCAGAGTCAAGTTCAAATGTAGATTTCTTTTCTAAGAAATTGCGAACTACCTTAGTTAGTTCGTCTGCTTGATTGTAAGTTACTGAGTTCGTTTTCATATTTTTGTCTATTTTTAAAATGATATGCAAATATAAGCATTTTTATTTTTATAGAAAAATATATCTATTTTATTTTTAGGGAGGCTGAGGATGTGTACACGCTATGAAAGGCAGTCTAATCCACTGCCTTTCAATTATTAAGGTAATTGGGGAGTTAGCAAGTATAAAGCCTCTTTTATAATTGAACTCTCCATAGGTTCTAAAGAGGGTTCCTTGTACATTAGTCCACCTTTCTTCTTTTCGTTTTCAAATATTTCATGTATGGCTTGCTTTAGTCTAGTATCAAAACCTACCCCATGGTATAGTTGTACTAAAGGTGTAAGGATTCTCCTCAATGTATTGAAATCCTTTAGGTGGTCTAATTTTATTTCAGACCTAATAGGTACTTTATATACCTTTTCACCCTTCAGTACTACTAACAGAACCATTAGTCTTGGTGGTAATCTTTTCTCGTTCATAAGCAAGTTTTTGTATTATGAGTTGTACATAGGTATTTCTCTCTTTATAGATAAACATTACCGATAGAAGTATCTCATGTTTCGGTAATATCATCTGTATGAAATTGCCTGGGGCAATCACTGTAGCTACTACTGGAGAATCCTCCTGAGAGAAATTCTCTAATATCATTTCTGCCCTCTTAATGGGTTCTGGTTTTGTTGGGTCCAAAGTTAGGACTGGAGCAGTTATACATTCCTTAATGCCCTGTGTTAAGGCATTATATAACCATTCATCTTTTATATCCTCTACTTGGAGGTTTTTCATTGTAATCATATCCTAAACCTATTTAGAGTCCATACACCCAGGATATTAGAGAATACCCATAGTTCCCAGTTTTTGTAAAAGTTATAGGGTTTACTGAATTGAGATGTTTGAAATATTATCTGATTTGGTGTTCTAGATAACATTTCTGCATGGCAAGTTAATACTCCAGAAGATAATTGAGCTTTAAAAGCTTTAATAATATCTTCATCACTTTTAGTCTCTAATGAGGTAAGCAATTTAATAAATTCTACCTCTACACCTTGAGACATGTTTACATTTCTGAAGGCAAACTTTTCTTTATTTTCCATATTCGTCATTTTTAGATAAGAACTCTTGAGCTAGTTCATCTTGAGTTCTTTCGATTATGTTCTTTACTATTGTTTTATTTTCTACTCTAGCCCACATATATAGCATGCCCAATTGAGCATCCATATAGCAATCTATAGGAGATGGGTCCTTTCTAAATACATCCCATTGTTTTACGAAATTTGTTCGAACCAAATCCCTATAACCCTGGTCTGATATATCTTCTTGGTCTATATAAGCAGATACCCTTTTCTTGACTTCTAAAAGGATTTTCTCTAAGCTTTCGGGTAATCTGAAATTTTCTGGTAAGTTATGATATACCAAAGCATTCGGTATCAATTCCTCAAAAGTAAACTGATTATCGAATAGTTTCTTTGGGTATCTACCTGAAAATATCAATGGTATCTTATACCTTAGCAATGATGGTACTATGTCGTATATAGCATAATGTTTCCGATATTCCTGATAGACATCGAAATATAGATTCTCATCGAATATACCGGATTTCCTCATTATTGCCTGTAAAGTATTATAAGCAGCATTGATATGAGTATTACTCAATTTGAATACTAAGTTGCCATTTTTAATAGCAATGAGTTCACTACAGCATCTCTTTCGTCTAAATAAGTTCATGTGATTAAAATGTAAAGTCAATGTATATTTTCCTTGTTCCCTTGAGAAATTTTTCGTGATTTGAGTCATCATACTTATGGCAAGCATAAGTCTTAGATGATTTATCATAATGGTCTCTTACCTATACTGGAGCAGTATCAGTTGGTTTTAATTTAAAGTATGTACCCTGATTAACCTTGTTAACCCGAGTCTCTTTGTAAGATGTCTTTGGTAGTTCCATATTTTTGTCTATTTTAAAATTGATATGCAAATATAATTCTTTCTTTTTAAATATGCAATATCCGGATATAACTATGGAAGCTTACTATTTCGGAGGAATTGAGATGCAAATGAGCCGTCCTCTTTCTCTTCTTCCTCAAAGCCTTCATATTGGTATAACTCTGGGTCTTCTTCGTCTGGGTCTATACGCATTTCGATTTCTCTACGTAGTTCATGATGTTCTTTAGAGAATGAAGACATAGCTCCCTTATAATCATCAGTAATTTGCATTAACTCTGCTTTATTAAGGTTAAGACCCTCTTTACTTGTATCTACTCCTTCTTGTTTAGTAGCAACTACTTCAGGTAGAGACTTAATGTCATACCTATCCTCCAATAGTTTAGCCTCTTCTGGTTTATCTAATACCCTTTGTGATTCCAATACGATTTGACGTGCCTCTTCAACGGTAATTGCATTTTGCTGTGTTACGTTGTTCTGTTGATTAAATTGAGCAAAGATATTTGTAGTACTTCCTCCAGTAAGATTACGTACTATTGATTGCAGAGATGTAGAGGATTCAAGCTTTAATTTAAGGGCCTTTCCCAGCTCGGCAGATATAAACGGTACGTATTTCCCTCCCTGAGATTCTCTTAAGATATTAACCTGATGGGCTATTTCCATACGGTCTTCTAATGCCCATGCTAGTTGTTCTCCCATTAACGCTTGAAGTAAATCTTCTGCTTTTTCTTTATCCCATATTCTAGAGCCTAATAGTCTATCTCTCATAAATACCCGTATGTAGTTAATATCTATACCCATACGGTATGAGAATGTATTGATATCATAAGTGATACCACATAATACTCCATTACCCATCAGCCATTGATTAATAATGTAGTTGTGTATCTTTATCAGAAGTTCATCATTTGGGTTCTTCTGATATTCTAATGCCATTGCAGTAGTCCCCATAGGTCTTGGGAATCTTACCATTTTATTTTCCTTTTCTGACATACAAATGAGATTTTCTGATATCGGAACTTTCATCATAACCCATATACTCTAAATCGAACCTTACATACAGATTCAAAGATAGGTTATAGAAATATCCCTTATATTTTTTCTTACTTACTGATAAATTAAAAGGTTCACCAGAGATTAGGTCCCTGGTGAATACTAAATTACCTTTCCCAGTGATGGGAATATTAAGGCAAAGTTTATAATCTCCTACCTTAAATTTATTCCCATGCAGGTCTGTGATTTCCCTTGCCATAGTTTGACTTTTTATGGTTCGTAGGTTTTTTGTCTTGTTTACTACGGTTATTGGTTATCCCCTTTTGCTCTTCGATTAATTTCTGAACCTTTGGGAATAACCTTTGCCTTAAAGGAACTACCTGAGTAGCGAAAAAGGCATTCCATAATTTCTGGGTTAATGGTTCTCCTATTTTAAGTTCTGAAATTGCCCAGAATTTAGTTTCGAAATTCTTAACTATTTCCCTAAATCGGTAGTAGTATATATTGCCAGTCTTTTTATCTATCCCAATTGTAGTGGTTTGGCAATAATCTAGAAATTCTTTACCTAATTCGGATATAAACTCTTCCCTTTTAAAGTCATAATTCTCTTGGTCGAGCTTAAATAATTTTACGTAATCGATTGCTTCCATATAGATTTAGTTTGTGATTATTAAACGAGGTATACTTCCATCTGTAATTTGAAATAAGTACCCTCTTACATCATCCTCATAATAAGAGGACCAATATGTTCTTCTAACTCTGAAATTATCAAGGATTGCCCCTTTGGGTACTCCAGTAATAAATAAGCAATGCTTAGGCATCATTGGAGTAATCTCAAATTTCCCATCCTTGAAATTACCATAGGTACCGTAGTCGGGCATATTACCAGTAAACCCCGTATTCTGTAATACATCCTGAACCCGAGTAGTTTGGGGTATTTCCTTTTGGTTACATTCTATGGTTAACTTCGATTTGCCTATATATAGGTCTTTAACTATTTCTCTAAACATTTGTATACGATTATATGGGTAATACCATTTTTCTTGAAGTAAAGGTTATTCTGTGAACGTTCCTCTAACTTCTTTAATTCTCTTCGAGATTCAGTACAAATTCTATCAGATTTCCTTAATATATCTGATACATTATCCCAGATGGGTGCCATTGGTTCTACTGGCCCTGCATAGATAACTTTGTGTTTAGTTTCTATTTGGGGATATTTTGATTTATACTGATACTTACCTTTGCAGTAAAGTACGTTATACTTTTCTGGTTCGTTTCTTTTTTCGTTTTCCATTTTTGTTAGGGTTAATGTAATCGGATATTTCATCAAGCTGACCTAAAATCAATGCCTGAATGAAAAGGTTTATAGGCCTGAAAAAGAAATTCCTTACGTTATCGGTATTGATATACCAATCGTAAACGATAAAGAATTTCTTAATCTTAGAATGCTTAAGTGAATGCTGGATTAGATAAGACTTACAACATCGTTTATGTAATTCTACCAATTCTTTGTCCTGCTTAAGCATCTCTTTATCAGAGAAGATAGTGTAATCCATTTTGTATGAATTGAGATGCCCAGGTAATTATCCCGGGCACCTGGTTAATAAAGGTTTATGCAACTTGTTCTGGTTTGAGGACCTTCTTTCTAAAGTCCTTGTATGCTTTAGCAGCAGCCTTGAATTCCTTGGAGTTCTGGTCCTTGATACGAGCCATTGCAAGTTCCAATCGGTGGAGTTCGTTTCGAGTTTGTTGTCTCCATTTCTTCCGAGCAAGAGTATCAACTACATCGGCCGGGTATACGTATTTAACTTCCCGATTAGAAATTACCTGTTCGATGATGGATGGTTTTTGTTGTTCCTTAACTTCCTTGACAACCTGTTCCTTTTTGGAAGTTTTGGTTTTAGGAGAGAGTTCTACCAATTTAGCATTGGCAAAATTAGTGGCAGCTTCTTGAGCATCTTGTACCAATTCCTTTTTAGTCTTTTTGGCCTTAGGAGCAGAAGCCTTAGCAGTCTTAGAATTTTTAATTCCTTCAAGTTGTTCGGCAACCTTAGTTGCAACCAGGTTAGTAACCTTTGTTTCATTCTTTTTCATAACGTCTATATTTAAAATGTTAGTAAAATGATTAATTTCTTTTTCTGATACAAATATAAGAACTTTATTTTAAATAGAAAAATTTTATTTGAATTATTTTCTATTTGCTCGGGTTAATCGGCTAAGAAGTCGAAGATTTCTGGAGGATAGTTAATTTCATCCTCTGGGTCATTTATGTAATCTTCATAATCCTCGTTATATTTATCGTAAATGTTATCTTGTGATGTATTGGGTACCCTTGTACATCTTTCAGGATATTTCTTTACGAAGTCATAGGCTTCTTGAGTAGTCATTACCTTGTCTGAGGTAAATTCGTAGGTTACATAAGAATAAGTTTCACCCAATCTAGAAACTTCATATTGCTGGTATCCAGATTTCTCAATCTTATAGATTTGATTTTCTGGAATCGTTTCTATTTCTACCCTATATTTATACCATTGCTTCTTCTCTTCTTTTGGTTTAATGCCCATGCTATCTTGAAGAGAGATTAACTTGGTTATTGGACTTTCAAAACGAGAAGGAGCAGTGCTCACTTCTACTGGATGAGTTCTATTCTCACCAATAAAGTAAATCACTGCCCCCAAGGTTACCAGGCCCAATATGAATTTAGTTTCTGAGTTCATAACCTGTAGTTTCGAATTTATTTTTAATGTTCTTTGCAAGGTATTTACCTTTTGATTCTGCTTGATGTAAACCGTTGCAGATTTCATAAGGTACATCATCATAGCGATAAACTCGATTACCTTTAAAAGCAACCCAAAGTTGTTTTTTCTTTGAGTCATAACCAAAGCCCTCAATATCAGAGGATTCGCAAGGAATCATTTCGACTCCGGTGTTCATTTTTACTGATTCTAAGTATTCGTTCTTTTCCATGTCTATATTAAAATTTTAAAAGTGTTAGTTCTGGGTGGAATTTGAGATTTGCCCTCTGGAAGATTGCCCAGGTACCAAGTACTCCCTGAGAATTAGTATGTACCCATTCATCTTCCATTCTGAATAATATGTGAGAGCATACCAGCATTTGGTATTCACTTAGCATATTTATTATCAGTTGAGGAGTATTCTCAATTTCTACGTATAATTCAATGTGCTCATCTAGTGCTCGAATTATTTCATCATCCTCAATCTGAAGGAGTTTTTTGATTAAGTCTTGGGCAATATCATTTCCATTTTTAACGTCCTCTTTGATTGAGTTGAGTGATTCAATCTGAATACCAGCAATGAGCTTTACGATGTCTTTTGTTTCCTTGTCCATAATTAAATTTTCTTTATGCAAATATACTAAAATTATTTTATATAAAATACTCTTTTAATAAATACGGAGGTAAGTGTTAGCGGTTCTTGATTTCCTCTATCTTTTCCTTGATTGAGTCGGGGAAGATAGCATCATCTACCCATCGCATAAAGAATTTAGAAGGCTTCTTTTCTGGATTGAGAAGTAATTGTCTTTGCTCTGTAGAGAACTTAATACGTTCATCTTCCCTCATATACTTGGGAAGTTTAGTAAATTCTGCTTGAGAGAATGAGATTGCGTTCTTACCAACTTGGGCCCTTAATGGTTTCTTCCTTTCTTTATAAAGATAGGGGATAATCTTTTTCGAGGGTCCCCCAAGGATGCTAAAACCAAAGATTACCATTGGGTCAAATTTATCTGCTTTTGGGTCCTTAGCCCGTTTGATACATCTTGCCATCCAAGAGAATGAATTGGGATATTGCTTATTGTCTGTTGCTTCTCCAACATCTTTTTTATTGAACTCAAATCCAGGAAAGTGAAATAGAAAATCTTCAGTAAGGATAAATACAAATCCCAATCCCCTAAGATATTTAATGATATCTTGTTGGCTTTTACCCTCTTCAATCATTTTCTCTACATCTGCAAGAATGTCCTCCCTTGGTGATTCCAATTCCTTAGTTGTAGACCCTGCAGGTCTTCCTCTGCCCACATTAGGTGCCTTAGCAGGCAATGTACCAGATAACCTATCTAAGTATTCTTTGAAGTTATCAATATCTTGTTTATTAGTAAGAGTTACTTCTACTCTTATGGGACCGTTATGCTGTACCTTTGGACCTGAATTCATCTCGGTATAGGCATCTACCAACCTATCGGATAATGGGGTACCATTCTCTGATAGTGTAGTGATTCTAAGTTTTGGTTTATATACTTCTTGTTCCATTTTCGACTTAATTAGAAAATAAAAGGCCTGAACAATTTTTATATTGCCAGGCCTTCTACCATTATTAACGAATACTCAAAAATATGATAAGTAAAAGTAAAAAGTGCTCTTATTAATCTTCTTCTTTAGCGGCCTTCTTTTTCTTCTTGTCTTTGGCCTTCTTATCTTTCTTATCGGAAGCCGGTTTCTCTTTTACCTTTTCTTCCTTCTTTTTCTTAGTTTCCTTTTCCTCCTTAGGAGCCTTACCTGAAGCAAGTTTTCTTTGCTCCATACGGTATTTTTTCTTCTCAGCCGAAGTCATTTCTCTGCCGTCGATGAGAGGATAATCGTATTTGGTAGCTGTTCTACCACCATTTCCTTTCTTTTCCTTTTTCTCTTTGGCAGCCTTCTTCTCAGCTTTTTCCTTCTTCTCTTTTTCCTGGAGTTTTACCAATTTCTTGTTGTTCTCTTGGTCAGCTTCAGGATAGGCAGCAGCAACTTTGTCTCTTTCCTTATTGAGCTTGTTTACAAGTTCGGTAACCTTTTTACCATGTTTCTTGTCTTTGGTCCAATCCTTAGTAGGGTCCAACTTGTTCTCTTTAAGGTAAGCATCCAAAGCTTTCTTAGCCTTTGTGAGTTCCGGAGTCTTGGATTCCGATTTACTCTTCTTTTCTGTTTTCTTAGCCATTTTCATTTATATTAGGTGAATAATTGAATTTCCTATTTACATAATACCATAGTTATACCTTCCTAATTTGGGTTGGGATTTCTTTAATTTCTAGGATTTCTAAACTGCATTGTTTTAAAACTGCCTCGAGTTGAAGTATATCTTCTACCTCTTTCTGAGATAAGTCCGTAAAAGTTTGTTCAAAAGTTTCTTTCTGTTCCCCCCTTATAAAATTAAATTGGGCAACAATATAAGTCCCATGAAGTTTTTTATTCAGTGCTCCTTTAAGAGATATGAGTTTTCTTTTCAGATAATTACTCTTCAACCTATGGGATTGGTATTCGCCTTTCTTACCCTTACTAAGAGCTACCTTTTTAAGGTACGAAACATAATCTAATTCTCTGAGAGTTTGATTAATGTTTCCCACTAATAATCTTAAGTCTTTTTCCATTTGGGTCTTTGCATTACTTGGTTAGATACTTCCTGAGTTTCTTCTGATAGCATTTCTCTTGCCTCATTTATTATATTGATGGCAAGTTCCCTTTCATCTGGTCCCAGGTTTAATTCTTTATCTTCTAGTGCATCAGTATAAGTATTTATTAGATTATCCAATGCAAGTATTCGAATATTCTTTCGAATTGCTAATTTCTCTTCTTCCATGGGTATAAAAAATTAAAGCCCACTACCTTCACAGGCAATGAGCTTTTGGCTGAACAACGTCCTAAGTGTAGATGTTATTCATATGAACTTAAACTCTAAATTTATATAGCAGACATATGGGATAGTAGTTAGTAAGTTAGAGTTTAATCTTCTGATTCTTCCTCTTCTTCTTCCTTAGCCTTTTTGTTTTTCGGAGAACAAATAACGCCATGTCCTTTCTTAGACTTAACGGTAAGAGTTCCCTGAACGAATGAAACTGAAGTTGATACCGGTTTGCCATCCGTAACCAATACAGAAGTAACCACTACACCCTGATAGCCTTCCTTGTTCTTAACGGCATAACCAAAGTTCATTACCTTGGATTTGTCGTTAATGGCAATAACGTCAATTTGCTTGCTGTTAGGGCGTTGTTCAGCCGGCCGATTCTTGAGTGCCTCTTGACGAGCTTTACGTTTAGCTTCTTTTTCGGGGTCTTTTTCCTTATCCCCTTTCTTCTTGGAGTCTGATTTCTTTGTTGCCATAATTTTTAATGTTTTATAAGTTAATGGTTATTATAAGTAAACTTCTACGTTTATTAAGAGTTGATAGTAAAGGTAGGGAAATTTCCCTACCTTCTTTTAAATCTTGAATACAGTTACCAGATTACTTTTTCCCTTTCTTGCCTTTACCTTTGGTTTCTTTCTTTGCCGGCAATTTGAGACCGAGTTCTTTGGCAATTGCTTTACGGAGTTTTTCGACGTCGTCTTCATCATAATCGTCTGGGTCAGTTTCAAGGTCTTTGTCGTCGCAGACATCCTCAAGTTCTTCGAAGTCCATTTCGGCAAGTTCTTCACTGGTCAGTTCTTCCTCTTCTTCTTCCTCTTCGGAATCATCATCATCACCTTCCTCATCTTCCTCATCTTCCTCATCGTCATCATCCGATTCCTCTTCTTCTTCTTCCTCTTCGGAATCATCATCATCATCATCGTCTGATTCTTCCTCTTCTTCTTCTTCCTCGTCATCGGATTCAGAACCGAAAAGGTCTTCGGCTTCTTCGGCAGAAAGCATGATAGGAGCAGGGATAATCTTTACTGAGCCGTCTTCGTACTTAATGATGATTGCACCATTGATTTCTGTTCTGGAAACTTCTTTCAGTTCCACTTCTTTTTTCTTCTTAGCCATTTTCGTAATGTTTAAGTTGGTTAATAATTTATTTATATCACTCTGTTATAAGTTTCTTTACCAGTATGGATTTCTGAGAATACCCAGATTTTAATAATTCCTCCTGAGCAATATTGAATTGTTTTATCTCATCTAGAGTTGTCTTTAATTCTAATTGAGATTCAATTGTTATTGCCTGAGAGGCAAGTTCCTTGTCACCTTGATAAGTGACTATCTTAAACTTCTTACCTGCAAATGGGTTTGCTGGTTGATGTGCTGTGATTTTAAAACCTTCGTTATTCATCGCTATATTTAATTTTAGTTATCCCAGGAATACCCACCTTCCCAAATACTTCGGTATAGGATTTGTATTTCCCTTTTATCATTGTTTTATAGTTATCGGATAATCGAATTGGGTAGACCCATATTTTATTTTCTATCATCCTATTTGTCATTATATAAGCATAAGACCTTCTAAGTTTAATACTCTCTAATGGAACAAACCCTTGAAATAATAAAGACTTCTTAATAAACCTTTCTTTAGGCAAATACCCTAAAAATTTAAGTGATGCCTCATCGAATATTTCAAGCATATCCCTTTGTGCTTTGATAAATAGTACCTTTTGTATTGGGATGTTCATCTTCTTTCTTAAATATAAAGCCAATGAACCTACCAATGGGGGATACTGCAGGAATAACAGATTGAATTTATTTTTCTCCTCTTGACTCAGCCTGTTGTAAATCCTGTAGGATAGCAAGATTGATTTGTAATCTCTTTTGCCTTGTATACTTGGGAGATATGCCTTGCCGTTGTCCATAGAGTTTGATTGAGTACCTTTCATTGAATTCCTTTTTTCCTTTAGACTTAAAGACTCGGTGCATTTGTACCATAAATCTTCTTCGTCGGTGTTTATCCATGTGATATTCATCGGGCATTATGAATTTCCTTGCTTTTACGAATTTACCCTTAAACCAGAATTTAGTACTACCCTTTTTAAGAAGTTTACCATTCATATCGGATAATTCTCTAATGCCTTGTTTTATAAGTTTCCTCCCAGATATTATATGGATATACTGAAGAACATCTACACCATAAAGATAAACTAAGGTAACCTTTACTTGGTGTCTAGTAAAGTATGGTATACCGGTTAGATGTTTCCTATATAATTTCTTTTCAGTAACAATCTTATTGGTAGTATCTGGTCTCCAAGTCCATATATAATATCTATCTGGTCGTATGGGTCCGTTGTTACTTTCCTTTAGTTTTACCATTTATATTCCTCTTTGCCATTCTATACCAAAGATTGATAGATTTCTCATTTGCTTCGGGGAATTTCTTTTTCATTCTCCGAATAACTCTATCAAGTTCAAAACCTTTTGCAGTTAATTCGAATACATAAGATTTCTTTGTACCCTTGATAAGATTAAATTCATCCCTCTCTCTTGGTGGTTTCTTTTCTCGAGGTTTCTTTATCCCAGGAACTCGTTTGGTTCTTCTTTGCCCATTTTCCCCTTCTTCTCCGAGAAACCCAAGCCTTAATCGAGAATTTCTTAATGGGTCATCTTTCGAATACCCAATATTTTCTAATTGCTTATCCATCCAATCGTCATATTTATCAATTAACGATTTATCGGGCTTTTCTTCTGATACATTGATATAATGTAATAAGTCAAATACCCCAGCAGAACAAGCATCAGGGAAAGGCATCCCTAATATTATTGCCTTTCTCTTTAAATCCTTATAAGTCATGTTTCTCCCAGAAGCACCAAGGAAATTTGATTTCTCCTTGGATGGAGCTTTCATGTCTTTTCTACTCTTTTTTGCCATATCATTAATATTTTAAAGTATTCATTTATTTTCTTTGCAAATATAAGAATAAATAATTTAATCTTATCTTATTTCTCTATTTATTTTTATAAAAATCCGAGGTTTTTGCTCGGTTCGCAGCAGTGGATTTAGGTTTTTTATGCTTTCTCTTGATATGTGTGTTATAAGCCATATCCAATTTCTTAATATTGAATTCTATGTTGTTCACTTGATTATAGTTTACTGCTTTTTCCACACAGCAACGGTACTCTGGCCAGAATTTTTGTCCAAGCTTAACAGATTCGGTTTTAATCATAAACTTAGATACCATAAAACCAAAGGTATCAGCATCATCTTTAGTTTTGAATACATACATGTAAAATCTACTGAATTCATCTACTACTTCATCCAAAGGTCTTACTGGTAACAATAGGTAACCATCGGTATATAGGTCCTCAGATATTAAAGCTACCCAATACTTTTTCTTTCCTGGTTTTACTTTATACCTAAACCTTTCCTTGAGTTTAGTGTGCATCCAATCCGGTACCCTATTAAGTAGATATTTGATGTATATCTTATCTTTTTTATTCGACCGTCTTTTAAATGCAGAAGGCTGTTGTAGCATCCTTGGAAGTATTCTAAAGTTATTCCACCTATCAAATTCAAGAATTAATCTTAGAGTGTCCATATCCCATTCATCCTCAGACTCCTTTAACCTCTTCATGTTTCTCTCTATATTTTTAGAGTTTACCTTTGGGAGTAATTGAGCTGAGTCTCCTGTGAATAAGCTTGCTTCTTTTCTTTTTAATCGTTTCTCTAAACATCCCTCCATATAATCTTGGAAATTCCTCTCACAGGGGCAATCTGGTCGAAAAATAGAAGTGTGTTTCTCAAAAAAATCCGAGAATAGCCTAAAGAATTTCTCTGACCGTTCCCGGATTTCAAGATACTTGTAATGGGATAACTTTAAAATTTCACCAGCTTCCCATGAAGATTTACTTTCTGATAGTTGAAGGAATAATGATTGTTGTTCTTTATCAATTAAACAACTCCAGGCTTTTTGTTGAGCTTCGTTCATAACATTAAATTCTCCTATATCTCATTATACTATCAATTGCTTCATTGGTTATCTGATTAGGATCATATTCCCCAGAATTAGCATAAAGTTTATCTGGGTCATGATTTAAATATACACTATAGATAACGTTGTCAAAAGGTAACCATACTTCCATTCTTCCCATTTCGGGGTATATAAGAACTTTTACTCTTTTACAAAGATGGTCAACCTCTAATACTGTAGCATCTACTCCCTCATAAGGATAACCTCGTAATACTAAGTAATCTCCAGGCTTTACATTGACTAAATCATCCACTGAAAACTTCTTATTCTCTCTAGCAATACGTTTAAATCGCCTTACTTCTTTTCTACTACAAGTAGCCACTAAAGAAAAATCATCAAATTCTTCTGCATTGTCAATCCTTACCTTTTTCTTTCTTGGGTGCATTGTCTCGGTATTACGTAACCAAGTTCTGATACCAGATATATTTCTACGTAACTTATTAAGAAATGGCCTTGAGAATGCTAATTTAGTAGGCATTCTCATAAAACCATAATTGAATAATACTGGTACTTCTTCGAATACCATCTTACCCTTTGTGGTTTTTCTTAATACGTTTACCATAGGAATAATTGCCTTGATTTGGTCATACCCCTTTTCTTTGAGTTCTTTATTGATTTTATCACAGTACTTCCTTTCAAGGTAAAATATACAATATGAGTATGGGGTATGCTTCTTCATAGGTTACCGGTTTTTAATAATTAACTTAGCTTGTTTATGTACTAACTTATAGTTTACATTCTTCAATATGTCACTAGCCATGAATACATAAAGAATCTCATCTATCTTTGGTACATCAATTACCATAATATTGGCTTTATCGAATAGGGGTTTATAGAATACGGAAGATAAATCCTTTCCAACTACAAAGAAAAATTCTTCTGAGGGCATTGAATTATATCTCATACATAGTATGGGAACTTTATTTGCTCTTTTTGCATCCTTAGAAGCTTGTTCCCAAAATTTCAATATATCGCATCCCTTATTACCTAAGAGTAGATGTTCAAATTTAATCTCTTTATAATTCTTGCATTCGATGGATATCTTACATCTATGAGCATGCCTTTCATCAGTACAGGTTAAATCGGAAGTGGAGTCCTTGTTTGAATGCCAAGCTCCACTCCCGGCTCTGTTTCTTTCAAATTTGTACCCGGTCCATTTCGTAAACCAAGCACCTATCTTTCTTTCGAATCGATTTCCTTTATTCTTAGAGTTCATAATGTATTGTATTTTTATATACCATTATAGCCTCAACTCCCAAAGAATTTCTTAATTACAAGCTCTAGTTTCTCTGAGGGTATATCAAAAGAAACCTTCTGATAGTCTTTTCTCTTTACTAAAGTAATTCGAGACTTACTGATAATCTGATTATCTTACCTCTTTTAGAAACCCTATAATTTGGGTAATCAGTTAAATTACTCTTTTTCATAATTTAAAGTAATTGGTACCTACTCAGGCCTTGGGTCTTTTCCACTTGCAAAATTTTAGTATTACCTAGAGGAAGAGAATCTAAGTGGGTTATCAAGAATAAAGTTTTCTCTTTGAATATGTAACGTATTAAGGAAGTAACTATTTCTATGTTATCTGAACTTAGTGATTCAAATACCTCATCAAGGAATGCTAAGTTAATACCCTTAGAGGCAGTTAAAGCCTCATTCATTGCAAAAGCCATTGCTACACAGACCAATTGTTTCTCGCCACCCGATAGTTCATCGTAATCTATAATCATCCCATCTCTTTCAATAAGAGTAACAAATTCTTTTCTAGCAGTACCCAAATCAATATTAAATTCGATCCTAAATCCTAATACCTCTGAATACTTATCGAGGCATTTATTTAAGAACTCAAGTGATGAATCAAATAGGTAAGCCTTAATCCCATTATTACCCAATGGGTCATTAATTAACCAGTTATAATTCTCTAACTCTAACTCTTTATTGTGAAAGTCTTCATCAACCTTCCGTAAATTCTTCCTAATCTCCTTAAGTTTTTGTTTATACTTTGGAGACATGACCTTAAGCTTTTCTTGCTTGAGCTTAGCCAGGTCTTCGTCAATAGAAGCAATATCAGAAGCAATATCATCACAGTCTGATTTTAATTTCTTATACCTATCATTTACACTACTAAGTTCTTCCAACCTCTCTAAAGCCTCTTGATACTCTTTATCATATTTGTCAAGGTCAGAAAACGCTTTATATATTGATTTAGCATCACGTAACGCACGTTTGTAGTGACCGGCTTCTAACTGTATTACCAATTCTTTGATTACTTTCTTAAGGGGTACATTCGATAAATTCTTTGCATCTTTTATCTTACTCCTCAAATCAAGGATTAGTTCATTTTGTTTTTTAATCTTTATCTGAAGCGAAGCATCTACTTCATCCTTAATCTGTTTTTGTTTTTCAATCAGTAGCTTAGTTAGCTTTTCTCTATCTTGCTTTAACTCTCTTCTTTCTTCTTTGATTTTTTGCTTGAAGGATTTTTCTCTATCTCTCATATCGAAGTAAGCTTCCTTGTTAGCCTCTAATTCTTTCTTAAGCATTTGAGACTCATGATCTACCTCATTTATTTGAGATATCAAGTTATTTTTATCTTGTAATGCAATGCCTTTAGCAAGGTTTAAGAACTCTAAGTCAAATACTTCTTCGAATATCTTTTTCTTATCAGAATTAGATTCTTGTATGAGTCTTTTTATACCCTGACCAAACATGATTGAGTTCATAAACAGAGTATATGATAAACCTATCTCTCGGTTTATAAAATCCTGTATCTTCCCCTTCCCTTTGATATCAACTATATCCCCATCTTTCATGAAGATAAGTCTGTCTTTACCTTTAGCACCATCCTCAAGTACTTCATCATACTTTTGACATCTAACTATCTTATATGTATGAGAATCTTTCTGAAAATATACTTGTACCTTAGTACCCTTGTAATCTTTAGGCCTTACTTGCTTCCAAGTATTTACCTCAGAAACACCCTTTAGGTTTTTCCCATATATTGCCCATACCAAGGCAGAGAGAATAGTTGATTTCCCTTTCCCATTTGGGGCCTTGATAAGTATGGTACAAGTTGGGTTTAATTGTAGATGTAAGGATTCTATTGAACAAAATCCTTCTGCCTCTAAGTTTAAGAACGTTAACATGACTCAGCCTTTTTAAGTGTTTCAATTAATAGATTAGTTTTAACCTCATCTTTAATACCTTTCTCTCTTAGGTATCTCTTTGCTAGAGACTTCTTAGAAAGTTGCTTAGTAATCTTATGTTTGTTATTAACTGGAGTACTAGCTTTTTGAGGGATTACCGTATAATAATTGCCATCATCATTAATATCCTCTTCCCTTTCTACATCGATGAACTTTGGGAAATTTTTCAAAGGTACAAACTTCAGAGACAAATCTTCATAGATTTTCCAATACCCCAATTCACATCCCCTATCGGTTCTCCTCTGATGGTTAGGGGCTCCAATCATATAAACCTTCTTTGATAGTCTTTGTGGTTTGTGTATATGCCCACATAATACTAAATCGAACTTATTGAGAACATTCACATTTAAGTTTTCTACGGAATCTATTTCCCTACCATCTGTATCTTTTGCACCAGGATAATCGGTGTGTAGTAAAAGAATATTCTTTTTACTTTTATCTAATTCTAACTTCTTTAAGTATTCACTTAGACCCACGTTATTATCAATATAAGGAACCCCATATACCATAATATCTTTATGTGTAGAAGATAGTTGAGTTTTTTCATAATCTAATATCATGATACCATACTTCTCTACTTGATAAAGCCAGCTGAACGGTTTAGTACCAACCTTACTTATTTTCTTAATATCATGATTTCCAGATATGGCATATATCCAAAATCCTTCGATTAGTTCATTATAACATATCTCTGCTAATTCTTGGTCCATTGTTTCGGCCTTATGAAATAAGTCTCCACAAAATAATGCAGGACAGTTAAACCTTCTACATAATTTCCGTATAATCGACAAAACCCTGAAACTATTCAGGGTCCTGTGATTGTTCTCATTAAACTTAGCCCATAGGTTTATATGTAAATCCGAGAAGGCTATTGCTATTACTTCTTTCCCCATATCCTATCTAAATGGTAATTGATTTGTTCCGTTCTCATACCTAAATCGAGCTCAGATATACAAATAGTGGGTATTTCCCAATTTGCAAGCAATTCCCCCATAAGAGATGATATCTGAACTTGGAAGAATCTGTTAAGTATTCTCTTACCATTATCTTCCATTGACCAATGCTTATAAGTATCTAGATTTAATGGTAAGAAGATTGCTACATCACATTGATCTTCCATTAAAGTCTTACATTGACAGAAAAAATGTTCCATTTCACATTCTGGTAAAGTTCTTGATTGCTTATACCAAAAATAAGCAGCCAAATCTGCATAACTCCTATCAGTTACGAAGTATTCTCTATCCTTGAATAACCTATTCCTTTTGTTCAGAAGTTGAAAATCTGATTTATACATTGCCTCCGAACCGAGGGATAATATTTCATTATGTGATACCCCTTCAGTAGCAGGTAATAAATCTGACATACTACCAGAAATAAAAGGTAGATCTTCTCTCTTAGCTACATACTTAGCTAAAGTAGTTTTCCCTATACCAGAGGGACCCACAAACATAATTCTCTTACTCATGATGTAATGCTTTAAATGGTTTTATAAATTCATTTGTCAAAAATGATGCTAAAGAGTATTCGATACAAAGCTCTTTGAATTTCTCATACTTAAACTTCTTCTTTGACTTAATTGGTAACTTATCCAATGGATTATGTCTTACAAACCAGAAAAGGTCGATTAACTGTTCATTCCTTTTCCATATTTGAAGATATTCTTTGTTCTTACTCTGGGCAATAAACTTCTCAATTCTACCCTCATCAAGGATTTTCCTTGCTTTTACTGGGCCTATACCCGGGAACCCTGGTATATCATCGGAAGTATCTCCAACCATTGCAAGGTACTCTACCGTTTCATGAGAATGATAACCGAATAATTCTTTGCAGTTATCCATTCTTATCATCTCATCTTTTCTGGGATTATATATCCTTAGATTATTTGTAAGCAACTGATTAAAGTCCTTATCCGAAGATATGAGTATCATTTTCTCGGATTGGAATTTTTTAATTGCAAGGTATGCTAAGAAGTCATCTCCTTCATATACTGTTGATTTCTTTTTATCAAAGATATAATTAATTCTTATCATACCCAGCATTTTCATTATAATTGCCTTTTGCTTTTGCAATGATTCATAATCTACTGATATGTTTTTCCTATGGCCCTTGTAATTTGGTAATAACTCCATCCTTACTGGTGAATGACCATTATCAAATGAAACATAAACCTCATCCGGTTCGAACCTTGTAAGATACATATGTAGAGATTTGAAAAATCCGAATATTGCCCCACTCGGTTTACCATCTGTAGATTTAAGTTTTTCAAATTTGTGAAAAGATTGATGTAAAATATTCTCTCCGTCAACTAATAATATTAATTTTTTATTTTTCATATTTATTTTTATATTTAATATAATAATCTGATATTAGTTGATGTCCCAGCCCGGTTATCTCTGATACCTCTTTTCTAGTAAACCCCATACCTATCAACTTAGGTATATATGACCTTTGAATCTCTGTACCTTTGATACATTTACCTTTTAATTTGTTTACCATCCCCCCATCCCTAGAAGCTTGAGACATATTGTCTTTTTGTGTACCCCAATAAAGGTTCTTAACTGAATTATTAGTAGGTACATTATCTTTATGGCAAACATAGGGTAAATTTTCGGGATTAGGTATATAAACTAAAGCCACTAATCTGTGTAATAACCATTTTGTAGTACCTATACCTGGTTGAGATAATCCTACTATATACCTCCCATTCTTATTTAGATGAGGTTGTTTTAAGTGATATCTTTTGTTTAATATACCCTTACCATTAACATCCCACCTTGAATATATTTTACCTCTCTTAGAGATGTGGTATCCTGGATATCCTGGGATATTATCATGAAGTATTTTATTCTGATACTTACCTTCTCCATGAGTATAGATTGGAGAAGTCCAAGACAGACTACCTATCTTATTCTTGGACCTTGTAAATTGTGTTTTCTTGCTCATCATCCAAAATCTAATTCATAAAGTGAAACTTCTTGAATCTTTTCCTCTCCAAGATATACCTCTAAATAATTCTCGGGTGGGCTATAAGCATCTAGATACCTAACCCTAGATTCCATTCTCAAATTTTTCTTAAGGTACTCTTTAATTACTTTCTCTATACCTTCTACCTCTTTCTTATTCATCGTCTTCCTCCTCCTCTTCTGAATCTGAATAGTTTTCATATTCTACACCATCGACTGGGAATAGATTTGTTTCTATCTTCTCCAGTTGCTTTTTAGTAGTACCTATGGTATTTACTCCGGCTTTCCGTAAAAGTTTTCTACGAAGTTCATCGTCTTCTTCCAAAAGCTTTTGGAATTTCTCTTCCCCTCTTGCAAGAGTTTTACCTTTCAATTTATACCCACCAGTAGTTTTTTCGATTACATCGGTATCTACTAATACATCCTCTAAAGCATAGCATCTATCAAACCCGACTTCGTGGAATTTAGGATTGAAATATACAGGGCATTTGCTGATTGTAGGTCGAGGAGGCGCAACTTTATTTTTAATAAGTCTGATAGTGACAAGTTTCCCAGCTTTCCTTTCTTTCCCATTTTGTTTAATGGTAACAGACCTTCCTGAATAGAAAGCAGCTCTGATTGAAGCGTAGAACTTAAGTGCTGCACCTCCTGTAGTTGTTGTATTATCTTTTCCAAATCCGACATTCAAAGCAGTTCTTAATTGGTTAATATATATCTGAGATACTCCCAGCTTGTAGAATAACTCACTTCTGATACGGAAGTATTTGTAAAGAGCCTTTGCTCTACCTCCCATTTCTGCTTTACCATCAACCATCTTAGCATCGATATTATCTGTACAGTCTGTAGCTGCAATAGAATCAATTACTAAGAGTATCGGTTCATTGTGAGTTAATTGAGAACGTAAATATATTGCTAAGTCTGCCACTACGTCTGCAATATATTCAATACGGGTATCATTAACAATGGTTACTCTTGCGGGGTCTACCCCATTTATTTCAGCCCAAGAATTCATCCAGGATTGTTCAGCATCTACCCAAATCACATGACCTCCGAGTTGTTGAGTAGCATAAGCAAAGTTATAAGCCACTAAAGATTTACCAGAGGATTCCTCTCCAGCAATCTCAACGATTTTACCATAAGGAATACCCTTACCGAATAAGTAGTTCAAAGCAAAGAAAGTAGATGGTATATATAAATCGGTATCAGTTACTTCTGAAGCTAATTTAATCATACTCCCATATTTCTTTGCCATCTCATTTGCTGTTGGTACTTTTAAACCAACCTTAGATTTCTTTGCCATAATGTAATGTATTTAAACTAAAGAAGGTGATAACAGAACGAATCTAATTACCACCTTCGAATGAAACCATATTACTAACCCTTAAATATCCGATTTGTATTTTCTTTTCTTTTTCTTGGGTTCATCATCTTCCATGTAATGGTCTTTGTGAACTCCCTTTTTCTTTTTCTTCTTTGACTTATCGTCATCATCGTCATCCCCATGGTCTTCATTTAGATACTGTGAAAGTAAATCTTCCAACTCATCATAGGATTTGATTTGAGAACGAACTATTCCCTCAAGGTCAATTGTACCTTGATATTTCTTATCCAACTTGGTTGGTTTGCAAGCACGGGCAGAATAGGTAGTGTCTAGTTTACCAGACCCAGAACGAATTACCTTAATATCGTAACCAGTTTTTGGGTCGGTCATATCACCTGCCTCATCTTCATCAAGGTAAAGGTCAATGATATCCTGGTATACTGAGCGAGGAACTAAAACTCCCTTATCTTTGCCTTCGTAATCTACCTTACTACCCTTTTCATCTGAGTAAATGATACCACCGATAACATATCTTCTTCTTGGTACCAAATTCTTGGCAAGTTCCTTGTCATCTTCATCCTTGGAGTTTTTCAATTCTTGGTATTTCTCCATGAATGGGCAAGGTTCATCAAAAGTAGCCGGAGATATAACTCCTCCCAAATTGCCACCCAGGTAGAATTGAATAATTTCGATACCCAATTCTTGGTCATCACCCGGAGATTTAATTCTCATCCTCAGAGTTCCCTCTTTTGGATATACTAACCCACTACCATTTCCCTTGGATTCTAGCTGTTTCTTTCTAGCTAGCATCTTTTCTTTTGTAGAAAGTCCCTCTGATGAAACTTTCTTTTTCTTCTTGTCTTTTATCATAATGATTAGTTTTAATTATTCGGTTCTGAGTAAACTACTTCGTTCATACTCAATACGGTAAGAACGTTTTTCTCTAAAAGTTGTTTGAGAGCAGGAGATAGTTTGTCCGTTTCGAATTCAAGTTCTTTACCTGCATACAAACCATAGGTAACTATTCTACCTACAGCAACCAATTCTCGGTAGGTTTTGTATTCTTCGGTAATTTCCCCACTCTTTACTACAACCCCTTTATGAGGAACTCCCTCTTTTACTTGTTCAGGGATAATCAAACCGGATTTAGTTTGATTTACCTCCTTTGGAGATAAAATAAGTACCCGGTTTTCTGTTGGGCATCCGGGTAATTCTTGATTAAATTTCTCAGCTACAAGAGGTGAGATAAATGTCATTGAATAATTCATATTCTAATACTGTTTTTAAAAGTTAGTAATTGTTTATAGTTCAATGGGTTAACCTTTTCTTAGGTTCGCATTAATAGTTCTTAATATATTTTCGCGTGACTCATAGCACTTACATATAGTTATGAACTTATTTGCTTTTTCTACAGCTTTCAAATACCTTTCATTGATAGAAGAGTATTTCTTGTTAAGGTTTGCCTTATGAGATACGTATTCATTATTCCATCTCTCATTAGCATCCTTATAATATAACCAGGCATTCGAATAAGCTTCTTCTTTTTCCCTTGCTAGAGCATCTCTTTCTTTTATATACTTATCTCTCAAAGAAGCAAGTACATAATAACTAGAAGGAGATTCTCGTAACTGAGAATTAATGATATTCTCATTGATAGATAATTCTTTTTGGATATCAATCTCAATAAGTTTACCTTCAAATTTAACCTTTAGTTTTTTCAGTTCCGTCTTCATAAACTTCTAATGGGTTTTTAAAGTCTTCTTTACTAAATTCCCCTTTGCTTATTGCTTTAGTTACTTGAGCAAAAGCCATTTGATAAGAGAGTTTCATACCGGGCAAATTAAGAAGAGATTTATAGATGCTTATCTTATCTACCAAAGCCATTAATCTTAAGTCGCATAAGTTATCAGTACCACCTCTATCGAGTAAGGCTAAAAATGCAGCCCAATAAATATGGGTGGCATCTTCATAAGCAAGTTTACCATCCTCATCCGTAGCCATTACTTTAAAAGCCAATCCCTCTAAAGTAGTAAGATTAGTTTGTACTTGAGATAACTGAGTCTTTAATCGATTAAGTAACCTCTTTTCTTGTCCACTCAACCTTAGATTAACCACATCTAAATACTTAAGTAAATTTTCGATAGAATAACCTAAGCAACCTGCAACCATATAAGTAAGGGCAGTTAACTTACTTGCATTATCAATCTCTTTCTGTGTTGCCATAATTCCATAAATTTATATTATTTATGTAGACATAGTATCTTCTCTTTTCACTCCTGTAATGGTAGATACTGAATCTGAATGCTTTATATTAGTTTTACAATTAGGACATTGTACTATCCTAAAATAATCCCCAGATTTATTATAAACCCCAAAAGTTTCACTGGTATCATATTCAAATTCGCAATCACATACTGGGCATTTAGCCCTCCATACCGTGGGCCCGTTTAAAATCTTCTTCATAACGTTTTCTTTTCTTAATATATTTATATACTAACATTGGTGATATCCCATACTTCCTAGCAAGTTTTGCTTTTATCATACCAGTATCATACTCATAAAGTAATTGAAGTATATCGGGTCTACTTAACTTTGTATCTGAAAATTTAAACCTACCATCTCTAATACATTGTTGAGTATTTTCCTTAGCAGTACCCCAATATAAGTTCTTATAATGATTATGAGTTCTTATATTATCCTTATGACATACATACTTATGATTATTTGGGTTTGGTACATATACTAATGCTACTAATTGATGAATGTTATAAGTATACCTATATCCATTCGTATCCCTAATAGAAACTATAACGTATCCGTTATTTTTAATTCGATTAAGGGATAATTTTACCCAACCTTTACCCTTATAATTAGAATATACCTTACCATTCTTGGTAACATGGTAATTAGGGCAACCAATGCAATCTAAGTTTCCCTTTAAAATCTTCCTCATACTGCTTTATCTCTTTACTAAACAATTTAGGATAATCCTTAATGATTACATTCTTATACTTCTTATGTTCTTCCATATACTCCTCTACTGAGAAATCTGGTTGAAGCATCTTTCTATAATCATACCCAGGAATAAAAGGTAATTCTTCTGCCATTGACCTACCAATAGAGAAGTCCATTGACATATCTACATCATCCACTTGAAAACCAAAATATTTCTTAGTACTGGGGTTTCTCAATATATCCCATATTTTAAAAACAGTCCAAGTATTAATATATTCAGGCTTTGAGTAAAAATAGGCTGCATCATGAACAGTTGCTACTTCAAGCATACGGGGTAATTTACCTTGTCGCATTAACCAATAAACAAGAATAGCCCCGAAGTTGGTCATATTTGCTGCAGCACCTTGACATGGGAAATTAAGTCCCAAACGAATAGCATAAGCAACTTCTTGTTTGTCGTTTGAGTATATCTGGGGTAATCTTCTCTTAGTACCAAATAACTGAGTATAATACCCATGCTTACGAAGGAATTTCTCTTGCTTCTCTTTGAACTTAAGTATCTTTGGGTGTTTCTCAAAGAACTCGGCCATTTCTTTATGGGCTTCTTCTTTAGTAACTATAATACCAGCTTTTGGGTCGGATAATTTTACTGCAAGTAAAGCTTCTCCAATACCATAAATCAAACCGAATGCAATTTGCTTAGCTTGTTTTCTTCTAGTCTTCCATAATTTATGGTCAGGATGATTTTCATCTTCGTATATTTTAGATGCTTCCTCAATTGATACTCCATATTTTGCTGCTGCTATACCCAAGTGAGGGTCAGCCCCCTTTGCAAAAGCATCAAGATAGGTTTCATCGCCAGATAGGTGAGCCATCATTCTTAACTCTGCTTGAGAGTAGTCAAATGCCATATATAAATACCCAGGAGGAGCAACTAATTGTTTCTTGATATTAGGGTCTACAGATGTCTTTGGTATCTGCTGCATATTTGGGTCTGCAGAACTAAACCGATTAGAGTCTGTACCATGTATATTGTATCTACCGTGTAATCTAGAATCATCTTGTACCTTTTCCCACCATCCATAAATATAGGTCTTATACATTTTCTCTAACCCTCGTAATTCAAGAAGCTTATCAAGGAATATTGCCTTTGGTGAATCTGGCTTTTTAATCGTTAACCTAAGGTTAGTAAGAGTTTCTTCATCAGTACTTGGTTTACCAGATTCATTATCCTTAATCACATCAAAATGAAAACCATCATCCGAATACATCAATGCAGGTAAATCAACTGGGCTACCCAAATTAATGGGCCTTATTAATTCTTGTTCCTTTTTAGTTGTGAATATACCTGCTTTGATATTTGAGATTTTCTGTTCCCTTGATGCAATCTTCCGTTTATCCTTTGGGTCATTATAATCTAACTCTTCAAGTTCTGATTCGATAGATTGAATATACTTATCAATCTTTTCTTGGTTATACTTCTTTTCGAATTTCTTTACTCTTGGCAAAGCATATATTGCGTCTCTAGCAGCATCTATTTTTGGCTTATATTCTTCTAAAAGTTTTTTATTGAACTCAGTATCTAGATATAAACCTTCTTTCTCTACCGAAGTAAGTACTCGTGAATTACACATAAATAAATTACGGAATACCGAATACATACCCAAGTCAATCAACTTCTTTTCAAAAAATATCATTAACCTAAGAGTATAATCCGTATCTTGACAACCGTAATGACAAAGTGGATCTAATTCTTTTTTATCCCATGGTATTTTATCAAAGGCATCTTGCTTTTCATAATTACCATACTCTGGTAAATATCTTCTTACCATTGACTTTAAGTCATGAGGTTTTTCCTCGTTGAGAACATATTTAGCAAGCATCCCATCTAAACATGTACCTCTGTAGAATATCTGATACTTCTGATTTATCTGGTCATCAAATTTCCAGTTCCATGCAACCTTAGTTATCTCATAATTCTCGATTACCTCTTCCCCAAATTTTCTTAGCATCTTCTTCCAGTTCCAACCGGGTGAAGTATAATCTTTTGTTTCGAAATGGTCTAAAGGAATGGAAGCACCAAACCCTGGCATCCAGGATACTGAGAGTATAGTTGGCTTAAAACCCTTATTGTAAATTGGTGAACCATCAGTTTCATAATCCACACTGGCATATCCGGTATACTTACATAGTTCAATAACTTTTTTAAGCATACGTTTGTTCTTAATAATTACATATCTAGTTTGCATGATTGATGTCTCCCATCTTTAACACATTGTTGAATATTCTCAGATTGAGTACCCCAGTAAAGATTTTTATAAAAATTATTCTTAGGATTATTATCTTTATGACATACAAATGGTTTATTTAATGGGTTAGGTATATAAGCTAAAGCTACCAACCTAGACACTTGTACATAATGTCTTTTACGGAAATCATCCTGTATTACTAATCTATAATATCCCTTATGGTTAGTTATTCTAGTTAATTCCCTCCAATAACCCACTCTGTTTAAATCTCCAACACCAGTTTTAGATTTTCTACCTAATCCAACTCTTCTTCTGGTATATACCCGACCTCGTTTAGAAACATAATAACCAGAAAATCCAGGTATATTATCCATGAACCTTTTACGCAAGATTACTGGAAAAGATGATACATGTTTTTTCTTCATATATTTATAAATAGAAAAAGGGACATACCCACCAGTAGTAGATACATCCCTCATTATTAGTATTTCTCTTGTAAGTCTTCCAGATTAGATGCTAATGATGTCCAATCTTTCTTATAAGCATGAAGAGAATCGATTGTGTGATACAGATAACCCGGTTTTACTCCTACCTCTTTAGCTACATATTGCATGAGTCTCCATGCAAGATATACATCATTACCGAAATGTTGTACAAAGTCCGAACTTCTTTGATGATAGCAAATATGTAATACCTTCTCTCCTTTACCATTCTGACGGATAAGGAAATCATAATACATTGAGCAAGGTATACGTTTACTTCCATCAAGGAATCTTAAATCTGTACCATGGAATATAGGGAGTACTGCTTTACGAGTATCATTATCCCTCTTAAGAAGTTCAATAACTGATTGCATTGCTGAATCACAGTTAAAAGAAGTACTACCATAAATGTCTAACGAGTTCCAAATACGCTCTGGGTAGGTGTAATCAAACTTACCATTCACCAAAAACTGTTCCCATAAATCTTTTCTCAATTCCCAAGCTTTACCTGGATTTAAATCATACCAACCAATTCTTTCTTTAAACTCGGCATCTGCCCATTCCTTTGAATGAGAGAATATGAATAACCATACTGGGTCTCCAAGTGAAGTTAAACAATATTGTTGGCAAATGAGTTCTTTTGTAATAAAATCCTCATTACCTTCAATCACTTTATTTTGATAGGTCTTTGGTTTTACAGTTTGACCATAACTGTTGAGTTCTCTGCCCATTTCGGACATTAACTCAAAACTGTTAGAATATATCCTCATATTATATAAATATTTAACTGTATGACATTGTAGAATTAACCCAGGTCATATGCCAGTAGCGAAATACAAAATTATCAAAATCCTCTACCTCTTTCATTAACAAGGGTATATCTGGTTCTGCACCATTCTTTTTAATCTCTAAAACTTGGTAATAAAATTTGTTTACTAATCCTATACGCTTCTGATTTAAAAATTCCTTAGCTTCCATTGTTCTTTTGTTTTAAAAGTTTCTTTTTATAGGCTTTACGTTGAGAGTAAGAGATTACATTCTCCGGGTATTCTATATCCTCATACTCGAGAAGTAATTCTTTTGCTTTCATTGATTTATATGTTTCCTCATATAAATCTGGTCGAAGCACTTTAAAACTTCTAAAGAATACCTTGAATGAAGAGAATTCCTTCTCTGTGCCCTTTTGGAATTTTTTCCATATCTCTTTTATCCTCTTATTCCATGAATTCTCCTCTGCTCCTTTAAGTACCTTCTTCAAAGGTTTATGGGTATGATACATTAAAAGTGTCTCCACATTTCCGTACATTTGAGTCGCAAATAGGTTGATTTGTACTGACTGGTCCGGCCCATATACGTACTCTGACATTCGTTGAATTAATAGGAAATCGAATATTAACCTCTTGGTAATTTCCGAAGCCCGAACTACCATTGTAATAACTGGGATGTCCTCCCCGAATCGTTTTGAAAAAGTCGCTGCTATTAGACATTGTTTACCGTTATCATGATGATTGTTAAACATATAAGTTATATTGTAATTCTGATTGTACTTATTTCTCAGTACTCTCAGTTTACTACGCAACAAGTCAAGCTTATTAAAATCTATGTAGTTATTCAATAAGCTAGTCCACTTAGTTTCTTTATAATTGAAACACCGCCCATAATCAAATTCTGGGTCTACCCATGCTTTTCGTATTTTTATAAATACGTTATACACTACTGCTACCCCACTATTAGCCATAGCCCCCTTTCCAAATAAAGCAGGCTCTAATCTTAGGAATCCCTCATTGAGTTTTTCCCATGCCTCTTGTGAAGTAGCAAATTCTAACGAATGGAGGGACTCCTCCGTATTAAGTTGAAGCCCCTCTAATTTCTTATTCCACCCTGACATGCTAGTAATTAGTATTTTGTCTCCATAAATTGAGACGTTGTTTTTTAAAGAATAAACTAAATAATCCGCAAGGAGTAAACCCATTCATGGCTAAGAATCCCATATAGAGATAGAAAGCTTTTACTAATGATTCCTGAAAATCTATTTCTTTAGTCATCACTTGAGTTTGTTTCCAGGGTCTACACTTAAGGAAGTTCCTTGCTTTATTGAGTTCATATATTACTTCCCATAAATATAGCTTCTCGTTTTCATGAGATATCTCGCTCATTTCATGAAAACCTGGGGTATAAGAAACTATCTTATCATACTCTGCTCTATCCTCTCTTGCCCAATCAGTTGAACTTAATATAGGATATTTCCTTACACTTCGATGATCTGGGTACTTGATGAGTAAGTCTTTGACTCCGATTGCCATTACCTCAAATAAATTCTTTGCATCTTGGTATTTTAATATATCTTCTGGCAATATATTAGAATACAGAAGCAAAGTAAAGAAGAATCCCAAAGCATCTGCTTGTTCCTCATTTGCATTTGCTAGATGATTTAATACCTGAGTGTATTCTTCTGAGGTTAAGCAATCATTATTCCATCCATAATCACGATATATAGATACTACTTCATCGGTAGATTCGAATCCTTCGGTTAATTCTTCGATAACTCTACCAATAAAATCCTTTAGAATAACTTGATTCTTTGGGTTATTTATATCTAAGGGATAATCTAGTAACTTCTCTATAGATTTATATCCAGAGAATTGTTCTATCCCAAGATCATACATTTCTTGTAGTATCCGTGCCTCAGTTTCTTCTACCTGAGGCACTTGTTCATTTATATTCCTTATGTCCACTATTTTATGTTTTGAGATGAACCAAATCCTTTATCTCCTCTGCTTCCCCACATTTGTGATTCAGTATAAAACTCCTCTTGCTGAATCTCCTCTGGCTCGGTAATATAAATTGGTACATGAATAAATTGTACCAGCTTTTGACCAGCCTCGATAACCTGAATTTCTTGAGAAGTGTTATATATCCCAATATGTATCTCTCCAACATAAGGGGAATCCACTATCTCGGCAGTAAAGATTAACCCTTTCTTAGTAGCTATACCAGATTTGTTTGCTGCCATTAACATAGATGCAGGAGGTTCTAGCAAACCTTGGATACCCGATGGGATAAGTATACGATGACCTGGTTTTAAAGCTATATGCCTTACGAAATTTTCATTAAATGGCATATCTAAAATATACCCATTTGAATCAAATTCGTTTTTGTCATGAATATCCTCAGGGTATAAATTAGTTGGTACATAGAAATCTAACCCAGAATCATTTGGGTTTGCTCTGTTGGGAGATACTACCTCCCTTACTTTGATAAATCTAAATCTGTTCATAATATATTACATTTACGTAAAAGTTGTCCAAAGGTTAATTTCTCGGGTCTAGAAACATGTACTCCCAATGAATTACACATCCTGATTACATCGGTAGAACCCTCCATACATAAATTAGCAAGTACATCTTCTTGCTTTACAAAATAGTTTGGGTTGTTAAGGTATACCTTGAACATAGCCCATATCATCTCTATTGGTTTCATTATTTAGTACACTCTTTATAAAGTTCTCTAATACGTTTTCTTGGTACTTCGAATTTCTCAACGGTTTTGGTAATAACCTCTTTTCTGTCTTTCCCTTTCCGAATCAAGCCTCGGATGTATTTCTTGATACCAACGGTATCTTCAAGTACATCTAAATCCTTGTATTGATTCTTCTGTTCAAGTTCTTTTCTTGTAATGTTCAAGTTCTGTGACATCTTGAATGCACATAATTCTGAGTCTCCGCATA